>SAMEA3663257__coassemble_721_pt1 | contig 11415 bp, 9 predicted proteins | sample SAMEA3663257__metabat2_low_PE_015 | metagenome-assembled genome bin SAMEA3663257 (sample SAMEA3663257) | pig gut metagenome | biome: pig gut; feature: pig-associated habitat; material: faeces | place: China | collected 2013 | reverse complement strand
ACGATGTCAATATCGAGAGAATATGCCTCGCCTGGGCGCTTGTCGAGCACCAGCACTGTGGTATCGCCTTTGGCAACAGTGCACTTGGCAAAGCCATAGGCATCGCCAAGTAGATTCCTCGCCACAGCGACCATAGGCTGTCTTGACCGTAGCGAGCGGAGAACTGGTTCGCTCGTCGCTCGGTGTATAGGTCACCTTCTCGTGGCACCAGTGGTTGACTTCGAGAATAGCATCTTTCATCGACAGGTTCTTCACGCGGTCTTTGAGCTCGGCATAGAACTCCATGCGACTCTCGTCGAGATTCTCGTTGTTGACACGCACAGGGACAACAAAGTGCAAGAACTCACGGTCGGGCACCGACTTGCCCCATGGCATCTCGTGACGAGCAAGAAACGAAGCATCAACATTGCGCTGATAGAAAGCCGTGTCGTAATCGGTCTTATCGGGCAACGACATATATTCATATAGGAAACACATTGCCTTGTCGGGCGAAAGAGTATCGGATCTTTGGCTGCAAGACACACTGCCAAGCATCATGAGGATGGAGACAAGAGAGAAAAGAGACTGCTTCATGAAAGACAAATAGTTGGATTGATATTTCGGACAATTGCCTCGACCACGAGACGATCGGTTTCGGGACGGCCAAAGACACGCGAAGAACGAGCCGAAGCATGAATCTCGGCAGTGTCAGTAGCATCGAGAATAGCTGCAGCATTGTCGGGATTGACACCACTGCCAGGCATGACCACCAGTCGGCCTTGAGCCTTGGCTACAAGCTGGCAGAGAAGGTCGATGCCCTTTTCTGCTGTAGGGGCCTGACCCGAGGTGAGCAGACGGTCACAGCCTAAAGAGATGATTTGTTCCAAAGACTCAAACGGCCGACGGCATACATCGAAAGCACGATGGAAAGTGACGCTCATGCCCTTGGCTCTTGCTATGAGCCGACGACTCACATCGATGTCGATATCGCCACACGGAGTGAGAGCTCCAATCACTACACCATCGACTCCCAACTCGCCACAGACACGGATATCCTCTTCCATGCAGCGCACTTCATCGTCGGTATAGACAAAGTCACCACTGCGCGGACGAATGAGCACATTGACCACAAGCCCCTCAAGACTCTTGGCATAGCGGATCATTCCTACCGAAGGAGTCAGTCCATCTTCGCTCAGGGCGCTGCAAAGCTCCACGCGATAGGCTCCTCCCTCGTAAGCAGCCTTGATGCTCTCGATGCTGCCGGCACAGACTTCGAGTCGTCTCATTTGGTGATCAGCTTAACGATATAATCCACACCCGAAGGCTTCTGGTCGAAAGTGAGCGTGATGCCAGTCTTGTTCTTCTTGAATTTCACGGCATTGCCATTGAGCACAGTAGCCGACCTGACTTTGCACGAGAGTGGCAATTCGAGCGTGTTGCTGTCGAGATTGAGGATATGCAGATACAGGGCGTTGCCCTTGCGTGTGGTCACACCCCAAGGCTGCTCTTCGAGATCGCCAGCAGTAGTGCCATAGATGCTCTCGCCATTAGCACGAAGCCACTCTCCCATCTCCTTCAAGCGTTCGAGGGCTGTTGCTGGCAGTTCGCCATTTGGCTGAGGGCCGATATTGAGCAAAAGATTAGCCCCCTTGCCCGATGTCTGTACGAGCAGGCGAATGAGCTCGTCGGTCGATTTGTAGTTCTGGTCGGTGACTTTATAGCCCCACATACCATTCATGGTCTGACAAGTCTCGAGTGGCAAGCGACTGATGGCCTGACCCGAGAGACCTGCATGATTCTGACCGGGAACATCACGTTCGAAAATCTGGATATCTTCGCCTGGGAAGACTTCGATGTGGTGGTTGTTGCCCACCAGACAGCTTGGCTGCAGCTTATGTATCATTTCGTACTGCTGACTCAACTGCCAATCGAAAGGCACAGAGTCCTGATCGTGATCCCAATAGCCATCGAACCAAATAGCACCCACCTTGCCATAGTTGGTGAGGAGTTCGGTGAGCTGATTGTTCATGAAAGCATAATATGATGGCCAGTTGGCCTTGGTTGTGTCGCGATGTGTGCCATGACCGGTGCGTCCCAAAGGATAGTCTTCGCGACGCCAGTCGAGGTGAGAGTAATAGAGGTTGAGGGTTATGCCCTGCTTGTGACATTCGTCGGCCAGCATCTTCAGGACATCCTTGCCATAAGGAGTAGCATCGACAATATTGAAATCAGACTGATCGGTCTTGAACATCGAGAAGCTATCGTGATGGCGAGTGGTGAATGTGATATATCGGGCACCAGCATCCTTGAATGCCTTGACCCATGCCTCGGGATTGAAACGGACAGGATAGAATGCCGAAGCAGCCTTCTCGTACTCACGCCAATCGACATTGGCAGTCTGCATATACCACTCTCCCTGACCGAACATGCTGTAAATGCCCCAATGCAGGAAGATACCGAACTTCATGTCAGAAAACTCTTGGCGGGCTTGCAAATTCTCGGGTGTCGGCACATAGTCCTGGGCGAAGCCTTTGAAACACAGGAGTGACACTGCTAAAGATAGGATTAGCTTTTTCATTTTGTTTGTAGTGTTAGTTAGGTATATTATTCGGGATTATAGCCAAAGAGATTCAGGTCGCGCATGTTGTTGCGCCAGTCTTTCTCGACCTTGACAAATGTCTTGAGCATCACCTTCTTGCCGAAGAATGCCTCGATGTCGCGACGAGCCAACGTGCCGAGTTTCTTGAGCATGGCACCCTGCTTGCCGATGATGATGCCCTTCTGGCTGTCGCGTTCGACATATATCAGCGCACCGATATCGATGAGTGAATCGTTCTCCTTGAACGACTCGACCTCAACCTGACAAGAATAAGGAATCTCCTTGTCGAACAGCAGCAGAATCTTCTCGCGGATGATCTCTGTCACGAAGAAACGCGCAGGCTTGTCGGTCAGAGCATCCTTGTCGAAATATGGAGGACATTCGGGAAGGAGATCCTTGATACGCGACAAGAGAATGTCGGTGCCCAACTTATGCAGAGCCGAAATTGGCACAATCTCGGCCTTTGGCAGACGCTCGTGCCACTCCTCGACCAGAGAGACAAGTTTCTCCTGACTCACAAGATCCATCTTATTTATCACGACGATGACCTTGGTCAGCGATGTCTCGTCAGCCGACATACGCTGAACTGCCTGTAGGAAAGACTGATTCTTGTCGGGCGTCTCGACAGTGTCGGTGAGATAGAGAAGCACATCGGCATCCTGGAGTGCGCCTTGAGAGAAAGCGAGCATCGACTCGTGGAGCTTGCTCACAGGCTTCAACACTCCCGGAGTGTCGCTATAAACGATTTGCATATCATCGGTATTCACGATACCCATGATGCGATGTCGAGTGGTCTGGGCTTTGGACGTGATAATCGAGATACGTTCGCCCACAAGAGAGTTCATCAAGGTGCTCTTGCCTACATTCGGATTGCCTACAATATTAACAAAACCTGCTTTATGCATAATGGTATATATAAAAAATTATTATCTTTATCACGCGACAAAGATAATAATAAAATAAGAATAAAAGGCAAAAAATGTGTGAATTAGTCAATCTGCCTGTCTATTTTTGCACACAAAGGCATATTATTCACCTAATGCAGAGTAATATAGACGCGACTGCTGGTAGTCACGCTGTGCTTCGAGTGCCTTGATGCGCATGTCGAAGAGGTCGGAAACCTCGATGGTATATTCGACGAGCGAGATCTCGCCCTCGGCAAGTGCCTTGCGAAGCAGAGTATAAGACGAGGCATTGGCAAGCTTGGTCTGAATATCCTGAGCTATGGCGAAATAACGTTCAGTGCGCAGTTTCTGAGCCTCGGCAATCTGCTGAAGCTGATAGATAGCATCTTCTGCCTCGCTCTGTGCCGATTGCACCTGAAGGCGGGCACGTTTCACGTTGCGGACATTGCTCCACAGCGGAATGCTCAAGCCGAAAGTCACTCCACGCCATTTCTCGTCGTCGGTGAGCTCGGCCATATATCCTGCAGTGAGCGAAGGCATCGACTGAGCTCGTGCCGAACGCAGTTCGTTGCGCGCAATGAGCTGCTGCTGTGCGTTCTGGGTCTCCTGCATCGAACGGAGCGTCATAGGGTTGCTGATGTCGAAAACCTGATAGTCGGTGCCCTGATAATCGACTTCAGCACCTCCGCACATGGTCTTGAGCTGAATCAGAAGAAGATCTCGCTCGGCTGTGAATCGCGAAGTCTCAGACTCGACATTGGCAAGTGAGAGACGGGCACGGTTGACCTCAATCTTGTTGGCATCGCCCGCAGCAAGTCGCTTCTCGTAAGATGCGGCAAGCTGACGTTCCTGAACCAGACGCTCGTTGAAGATGCCGAGTGCCTGATTGTAGTAGGTGAGCTGGACGAGCAGGTCGATAGCCTCAAGACGAGTCTCGAGCAGAAGCTGCTGATACTGAAGGTCGAGAATTTCCTTCTGAGACTTGGCAAGACGATGACGGTAGCCAAAGACAGTGGCAAGGTCGAACGACTGATTGACACTGAAATCCCTACGCTTGCCCATTGCGTTATGGTTGCCATTGAGATAGTTGAACCCAACCTCGGGACCTTCAAGGGAGGTTTCCATCATGACTTCCTGCTTGGCAGCCGCCGTGCGGTCGGCAGCGGCACGTAGAGCCGTGTTATGTTGCTCGACAAGCTGCAGGATCTCGTCAACAGTGTTTTGGGCTGTTGCTCCATAGGCAAGGAGCCCAATTGCTAATACCGAAAAAATTCTCTTCATATCAAAATATTATTTTGTTTCTGGTTTATAGACCAATGGTGTGATGAACATATTGAGCAAGGTCGAACTGATGAGTCCGCCAAGAAGCACCTTTGCCATCGGACTCTGAATCTCGTTGCCTGGAAGGTCGCCACCAAAAGCAAGAGGCACCAAGGCGAGAGCCGAAGTGAGTGCTGTCATGATAATAGGTGTCAGACGATCGAGCGACGCATCGATAAGATAGCGATTGTCGGACGAAGACTGCCAGTTTTCGTTGTATTTATCAATGAGCAGCATACCATTGCGCGTAGCAATGCCAAAGAGCGAAATGAAGCCAATGATGGAAGGGATGCTTACCACACCTCCTGTCATGGCAATGGCAAAGACACCACCGATGAGCGCCAAAGGCAGATTGAGCAACACGACAGCTGCCTGATAGGTGTTCTTGAACTGCGCATAGAGCAAGAGATAGATGAGCACGATGCTGATGCACGAGATGAGCATTAGAATGCGGCTTGCCGACTCCTCGCTCTCAAACTGTCCGCCATATTCGACATGATAGCCTTCGGGCAAAGCCACTTCGGCTGAGATGCGGTTGCGGATGTCGCTGACGGTGCTGCTGAGGTCGCGTCCCGACACATTGCACGATACGACAATCTTGCGTTGCACATTCTCGCGGCTGATGGTGTTTGGTCCCACAGTAGATTCGATATTGGCAATATATTCGAATGGAATCTTCTGACCATTGGCATCGACCATAAGACTGCGGATCGACTGGATAGCATCTCGGTCGTGACTGGCGACCTTGACGGTGAGGTCGAAAGCGTTGTTGCCTTCATAGACAGTGCTCACAGCCTCGCCTTCGAGCAAGACATGGACATAGTCGGCAAACTGACTTGGCGTGACACCATATTTGGCCATCATGCTGCGACGGGGAGAAATGCGAAGCTGCGGACGCTCGACCTGTTGCTCGACATTCAAGTCTGCCACTCCCCTGATATCGGAAATAGCACTCTTTATCTGGTTGCCGAGAGCATATAGCTTATTGAGGTCGTTGCCAAAAATCTTGATAGCGATATTGGCCTGCGTTCCGCTCAGCATTGCATCGATGCGGTGAGATATAGGCTGGCCAATCTCGATGCTCACGCCTGGCAGCACCTTGAGCTTGTCGCGCACCTCGTCCATAAACTCATCGCGTTTGCGCTTGCCAAGTTCGAACGGAGCCTCGATTTCGCTGGTATTGACACCGAAAGCATGTTCGTCGAGTTCGGCGCGACCTGTCTTTCGAGCCACGGTCTTGATTTCGGGCACTTGCATCAGCATTGCTTCTGCCTGTCGGCCAATCTTATCCGACTCGTCGAGCGCAATGCCCGGAAGCGTAGAGATGCTGATGGTCAAAGAACCTTCGTTGAAAGGAGGCAAGAAGGTGCGTCCGAAAGTGAAGAAAAACGCGATAGCCACAACAAACAAGACTATTGCAGAGGCGAGCACAGGACGACGATGACCGAGAGTCCAGACCAAAGCAGTCTCATATCTCGCTTTGAGCCATGTCACAAGCTTTGGGTCGCTCTTCGGTTGGTCGGTCGCAGTATTGTAGCCCACATTCCTGAGCAGAAAGCTACAGAGGACAGGTGTGAGAGTCAAAGCCACCACTGTCGAGGCGAAGAGGCTGAGGATGAAGGCTATGCCAAGCGGCACGAGCATTCGACCCTCCATGCCGCTGAGGAAGAACAACGGAAGGAATGACACCACGATGATGAGTGTGGAATTGAGAATAGGCATACGCACCTCGCGCGATGCATGGAAGACGATGTCGAGCAGCTGCTTGGTCGTGAGCTTGCCCTCGTCGCGTGCCTTGGCGGCTGCCTGACGAATGCGCTTATATACATTCTCGACATCGACAATGGCATCATCGACCAACGAGCCTATTGCGATGGCCATACCGCCAATGCTCATGGTATTGAGCGTCATGCCCATGAGGTGGAGCACAATAATTGTCACAAGCAAAGCCAACGGGATGGTGACAAGCGAGATGACCGTGGTGCGCCAGTTCATCAAGAAGATGAAAAGCACAATGACCACAAAGATAGCACCCTCGATCAATGCCTCCTGAATATTGCTGATCGAAGCATCGATGAAGCGCTGCTGGCGGAAGATTTCACGGTCGATGGCAATGCCCTGAGGTATGGTCTTCTGGATATCGTCGAGAGCTGCATCAAGGTTGGCTGTCAGTCGCTCGGTGCTTACATTTGGCTGCTTGGTCACGGTGAGGAGAACTGCCGTCTTGGCATTGTTTGATGCAACGCCAGTCTTTGGTGTCTTGGCTCCCACACCGACATCGGCAAGCTGGTTGAGCAACACAGGCACGCCATTGACACTCTTCACTACGGTTTGACCTAATTCGGCTACATCCCTGGTCGAAAGCACGCCTCGGATCAGATACTCGTTGCCAAATTCGTAGAGCGTACCGCCCGACACGTTCTGGTTCATCTCCTGCACTGCATCAAGGATTTCCTGCACACTCACGCTGTGATGGCGCAGTTTCTCGGGATGCAGCAGCACCTGATATTCTTTCTCGTCGCCTCCCATCACGGCAACATTGGCGACACCGCTGATCGAAAGCAGACGAGGACGGATGGTCCAATCGGCTATCTCGCGCACATCGAGCATCGACAACGACTCGTTGCTTTCGTCGATGGTAAGGCCGATGATCATCATCTCACCAAGGATAGAAGACTGCGGACCGAGCGTCGGCTTGCCAACACTCTTGGGCAAAGACTCGCCTATGGCCGACAGTTTCTCGGTCACAATCTGACGCGCACGATAGATGTCGGTTCCCCAGTCGAATTCGACTTGTACGATAGAAAAGCCAGTAGAAGACGACGAGCGCACGCGACGCACATTTGTAGCGCCATTGACAGCCGTCTCGATCGGGAATGTCACGATGCGTTCCACCTCCTCGGGCGCCATACCGTTGGCTTCGGTCATCACCACCACCGTCGGGGCATTGAGGTCGGGAAAGACATCGACTTCGGCTGTCTTGGCTGTATATAGGCCGATGACCATCAGCACCACTGCTGCGATGAGAATGGCCAATCGGTTGTTGAGCGAAAACTTGATTATTCTATTTAACATGAGAACAGCAAAATAAGATACATAATTAACATTAGTGAGAATGATTGTGTGCATCAGGGATGACGCCAGCAGCACCAGCCATCTTCACTTGGCTCACTCCTTTCACCACCACATTGTCGCCTTCTGAAAGACCACTCAGCACTTCGACACGACGTCCGTCGGAAGCACCGATGCGCAACTCACGTCGCTCATAACAGTCGTCTTCGCCCGAATGTTTGATGAATGCGTAATACACACCCTGAGACTCGCTCAATGCCGAAACAGGAATGGTCAAGACATTATCGCGATTGTGCATTATAAGCCAGATGTCGGCAAAAGCTCCAGGTACCACACTTCCCGTATTGGCAAATTCGAAGGTCACGGGGATATAGGCAGAACCCTCGTTGGCTATCTTGCCAATAGCCACAAGATGTCCTCCCATATCGTCAAGACTGCGTGCTTCATCGTCGTAGCCCATCTTGAAATTGGCCGAACGCACCTTGGTCAGTGTGGAGAAATACTTCTCAGGCACTTCTGCACGCAACTGCAGATTGCAACTCTTGGTGACTGTCGCAACGATCTGCCCTGCCTCGACATACTCGCCTTGTTTCACGACAACCTGCTTGATGAAACCTTTGATAGGAGCCGTAACCTCGGCACCAGAGTCATTGCCACTACCTGCCTTGGCTGCAAGACGAGCTGACTCATATTCCATCTTTGCACGTTCGAATTCTTTCTGCGAGATGATGGAATCTGCTATCAGACGTTCGGCTCGACGATATGCAGCTTCGGCTGTGGCAAGCAACAGATTGTTTTGTGCCACGATATCACCGCCTACTATATTGCGACCAGAGACTTTCGCCAGCACTTCCCCATTGCGCACCTCCGAACCCTCTGACAGATGGTCGCGAGTGAAAGTGAGGATGCCTGAGGTACGAGCCACCACAGCCGACTCGTCGCCTTGTGCTGCCAGTACCTGTCCGCTCACTCGAATCACTTCGGCAAAAGAACCCAGACCAATGGTTTCTGTTTCCAATCCTGCCATCTTGGCTTGTTCGACCGAGAAGGTGATGATGCCATCTTCGTGTTCATGGTCGTGTTCAGACTCGTTGCCGTGTCCTGCTTCGTGGGCATGATCATGGACGTGATTGTGGTCATGTTCGTGAGAGCCACATGCAGAAAATAGTACCGTGGTTGCAACAGCCAGCGTAAAAAGTCTTGCAATCTTCATCGTTTTTTGTATGAAATATTAATGGATTAACTTTGAAAACGCACAAAGTTGGTTAATTAATTTTGCAACTCAAATGCAAAGTAAGTAATTATGGTTAAAAAAAAGAAATTGAACATACTAATAATGATTAAAATGTCGTTGAAAGAGAAAAAGATGTTTATCTTTGCACAAAAAAGTTGACAATATGTATGATTTTGTAGCCATTTCGGCACCATATATACTCATTGCTGTTGCGTTTGTCGGTCTGGTGTTTTTGAGCTTTAGAAAGATATGGACCGGACTAATCATATTGTTGTGTGCTTGGGCTTACAACTATCACATGGAGTGCATCCCCTTGAATATATTTTCATATTACGCAAGCAGCTGGAGCGACAATGGCGATTCGCGCCAAGAGAGATTCAGGATTCTCACATACAACATGTATTCGGCAAGCGACTACTATAGGAGTGTGAAAGAAGACCCTCGTGACTTGTACGGCTTCCTGATTGCCCAAGATGCCGACGTGATAGTGCTCGAGGAGTATTATCCCGACCTATGTACGGCACTTCGGGACTCATTGCTCCAACACTATCCATATCTCGAATATCAGAAGTTCCACTGCTCGAATGCCGTATATAGCCGATACCCCTTGAGCAACTGGCACGAGATGGAGGTCAAGCTCGAAGAGAATGCCTTGGACAAATACAAGTTCGCCAAGGCCAAAGACCTCGACAACTTGCGACGTATGGAGCCTTTTCGATATAATGCCAGCGTGACAGTGAATTTGCCAAACGACAGTATCCGACTGATAACCTGTCATATGGCATCGAACCATTATGACCAGATTCGCGAGATTCAGTGCGACACTGTTTCATACAAGACACGTATCAAGACTCACATAAAATGTGTTGTTGCAGGTAATCTCGAACGAGAAGTCGAGGCAAGATATGTGCTGGAAGAAGTGAAAGACTATCGAGAGAAAAAGGTAAAGACCATAGTGCTTGGTGACATGAATTCGGTAGCAGGCAGTTCGCCGCTAAAAATACTGCGTCAAGGTGACCTATTGCGCAATGCATGGTGGGAGAAGGGCTTCGGACTGGGACTCACGTTCCACAACCATAGGGTGATGTATTTTCGACTCGATCATGTGCTCTATTCTCGCGACCTGACACTTAAAAAAATCAGAGTAGCCGACGTTGACTACTCTGATCATAAACCTGTTATTGCTGATTTTGTCAGTCCATAGACATCAGCTTCTTGACTATTGCCCTGTCTGCATCACACCATTCGAGATCCATGATGTCTTCCTTTTTCAACCACATACTGCCCACATGTTCTTTCAGTGTGAACTGGCGGTTTTTGGCGGAACACATATAAACTGACATTGTGATGATGAAGTCTGGATATTTGTGAACAATCTCACAAACCTTCTCTCCAACATTGACGTCATAGTCCATCTCTTCTTGCAGTTCTCTGCGCAAAGCTTCTTGCTCAGACTCTCCTGCTTCAATCTTACCTCCAGGAAATTCCCACCTAAGCGAGGTATATGGATAACGTGTGATGCCTCTCTGCATACACAGTATCTTTCCACGGTTTACAACAACAGCTGCAACGACCTTAATGTGTTCCATCTTTTTTCAAGCTTTCAGGCAAAGTATTGTTAATTATTTTCGAGCAAAATTAATAAATAATAAATATACTTCCAAAAAAAAAGAGAAAAAACAGACAGAAAAATACCGAGATTACTTCACTATGCCCTTTTCGAGATATTCTGCGAGGTTTGTACGCATCACAGAAGCCACATGATCGGCTGCCACTTTCTGCATGTCGTGGTTGACCATAATCTGCACAAGCTGCTCGAAACTGGTGGTCTGTGGGTTCCAGCCGAGTTCGGTCTTTGCCTTGGTTGGGTCGCCCCAGAGATTGACAACATCGGTCGGACGATAGAATGCTTCTGATACGGCAACAAGGGTCTTCCCGACGAGATTGGCTGGACCTGAGGTGCAGATTCCCTTCTCGTTGATGCCCTCACCTTCCCAACGCAGCTCGATGCCTGCATAGTGGAACGCCAAAGTGGCGAACTCACGCACGGTGTGCTGTACGCCTGTGGCGATGACGAAGTCTTCTGGTGTGTCGTGCTGAAGGATGAGCCACATACACTCTACATAGTCCTTGGCATAACCCCAGTCGCGCAAAGAATCGAGGTTGCCGAGATAGAGGCAATCCTGCTTGCCCTGGGCGATACGTGCGGCAGCAAGGGTAATCTTACGTGTCACGAAGGTCTCGCCTCGTCGCTCAGACTCGTGGTTGAACAAGATGCCGGAGCAGCAGAACATGTCATAAGCCTC
>SAMEA3663257__coassemble_689_pt1 | contig 11911 bp, 8 predicted proteins | sample SAMEA3663257__metabat2_low_PE_015 | metagenome-assembled genome bin SAMEA3663257 (sample SAMEA3663257) | pig gut metagenome | biome: pig gut; feature: pig-associated habitat; material: faeces | place: China | collected 2013 | reverse complement strand
CCTTGATTTCGAGTATTGAGATAGTATTCTCGAATGGATAAATTCTGAACATAGTGCCGACAGTTACGTCGCCCTTGTCGAGATCCGAACGCAGGCCTCCGAAATTCATGATGCCAACATCCATCTTTTTTCCGTAGAGCCGTTCTCCGAAAATCCTGAGAGCATCGGAAGTAAAGTTAGTCAAAAGGCTCTGAGGACGTAGACGCAGCATTGTCTCAGGCGCATAGCCGATTACAGTTCCCATTGTGGCAGAAAGACTGTCGTGACAAGGTGCAAAGAGCTCTCGGATGGCTTGTCCATACTTGCTCAAATCCTTTTCGCCTTTTTCGAGATTATCTATTACTACGTTCTTGACTTCATATTTTCGATTTTTGTCAGAAGATTTCTGCATCTCTACCCTAATACGTCCGATAGGACTATGTTTGCCACCAGTCTGTGCTATCCAAACACGTTTGCCTTCGGCATTGGTTGCTGAGTCGCCTCCTACAATCCAAGAGTGTGTATGTCCTCCAATAATAATGTCGATGTCTTTGCTGCTACGTGCTATCTGCTTGTCGTTTGCTTCATCGCCTTTTTCATCAGGAAAATAGCCTATATGCGACAACAAAACCACGATGTCGCATCCCTGTTGCCGTAGTTCTGCTGCGGTCGCATTTGCCGACTCCGCAGGATCGAGATATTTGACACCTTCAAAGTTTCGTGCGAATATAAGTCCTTCTGGGTTACATGTAACGCCAGTAAGTCCAATCTTGATGCCGTTGCGCTCAATGATAGAATATTTCTTAACAAATTGATTAAGAGGAGTGTCTGAACAATCATAGTTGCACGATAATATCTGGAACTTGGCTTTCTGATACATCTTTGTCAGGGCATCGATGCCGTTGTCAAACTCATGGTTGCCCATGGTGCAAGCCTCAAGACCCTGTGCATTCATAGCCATGATTTCGAGTTCGCCATTATAGATGTTGAAGTATGGTGAACCCTGCACCATGTCGCCAGCATCGACATACAGCAATGACGGATCCTCCTGCCTTGCTAAATCAATCAGAGCGGCTCGTTCGATTACGCCTCCCTGAGGAGTTTCCTCTGTCGAAGGCTCGAATTGGCTGTGAGTATCATTAGTGTGTATAATGGTCAATGTGGGATTGTCGTTGCTATGGCACGCTGTTAGGATAGATGCTATTGCTGTCAACGCCAATAGCTTAATTCGGATTGTTTTCATAATATATTGTATTTTTGGTTCGCAAAAGTAATTAATCTTCTTGAAACTTCCAACAGTTTTGTCAAAAAAAATCAAGAATACAGGGCTTTTAATACTTCGAGGGATTTTAAATCTCCAATTTCTGGAATATGCAATTTCAGATATGCCAAAAGGATATCGAGCATTATATGTCTTTCATTGTGAGATAGCTCGATTTCACCTAATCGGTCAAAATCAGAACTCAGAAGCTTGTAAAGATATTCGGCAGAAACAGAATTTAGATAATAACCATGATTGATTGATCCAGAAGAGAATAAGCCTTCTATCATGTCGAATTGCATTCCCTTCGTGTATTCTGTCGTGTCGATGCTGAACCCTAATGGAATGAGCAGTTTTGCGGTGAAAAGCAAGTGGAAATTGTCGGTATCGCCATCCATCAGATATAATATGTCGATGCTGCTGACGATGAAATCCCAGAGTTTAGGATTGCGCTCGATTTCTCTGATTGACCGATCGAGCAATTCCGCTATATATAAACATTGAGCATACTTGGTCGGATCACCAGAGCCTAAGGCGAGAGGTGACGAAAGCAGTGTCGCATCTTTGATTTGATGAATTTCAGATGCTTCGCTGTGCTTCACATCCAGTTCGAGAAGAGACATTGGAGAGAACATCAGTTTCTGTTGTTGCGATTTCTTGCTTCGTTTCACTGATGTTGATATTTTATATGACATTTTCCCGAACTTCTCGGTATATATATGAACAAATCGTGTGTGGTCGTTGTATAGCACAGAGCCTAATACAACACCTTTTGTCTTGTCGAGCATTTTGTAGATAGAGTTTGCAATTTTGAATGCAAATATATACATTTTATAAAAAAAACACAAGTTTTACTTAAAAAACAAAGAAAAAATTTGTTGGTTAATGAAAAATGTCTATCTTTGCACCCGCATTTCTATGAAATCCATTAATTAAATTATCTACAATGGCAAATCACAAGTCATCAAAGAAGAGAATCAAGCAGACTATCAAACGTAACGAGAACAACCGTTACTATGCAAAGACTGCACGCAATGCCGTTCGTAAGCTTCGTGCTACAACAGACAAGGCAGAGGCAGCTGCTCAGCTTCCAAAGGTTTCTTCTATGCTCGATAAGCTCGCTAAGAAGAACGTGATTCACGCTAACAAGGCTGCTAATCTCAAGTCAAAGCTTACTAAGCTTGTAAACAAGATTGCATAAGGTCAGTTAGCTGAGTCTTTTGAAGCAATACGATTTATTTCCTCATCATGCCATTTGGCACGATGAGGAATATTCGTATGTGTTTACATGCTTGTCATTTTGCTCTTTCTTTGCCAGATATTTTTTTTATTTGATTGTTTTTTGAATATCAATTAAGTTTTTAACACAAAAAGCTTTGCTTTTTACAAAAAATATTGTTACCTTTGCAGCATATTTGATTTTATTGAAATATGTCAGAAATTCAGAATAACTACGATGCCAGCCATATTCAGGTGCTGGAGGGCTTGGAGGCTGTACGCAAGCGTCCGGCAATGTATATTGGAGACACAAGTATCAAAGGTCTCCATCATCTCGTGAGTGAGGTAGTCGATAACTGTATTGACGAGGCTCTTGCTGGTTATGCAAATGATATCAAGGTCTTCATTCTTGAAGACAATTCCATAAGGGTTATTGATAACGGACGAGGTATTCCTGTAGATATGCATTCTAAAGAGCATCGTTCCGCCCTTGAGGTTGTTATGACGGTGCTTCATGCTGGTGGTAAGTTCGACAAGAATACTTATAAGGTCTCTGGTGGTCTTCATGGTGTGGGTGTATCGTGTGTCAATGCACTTTCAGACTATCTGTGTGCCGAGATTCATCGTCAGGGACATATCTATCGTCAGGAGTATGCTTTCGGCAAACCTACCACACCTGTCGAGATTGTAGGTGATGCAGAAGATACAGGTACGACAATTACATTCCATCCTGATGCATCTATCTTTACCGAGACAGTGTATCAGTGGGATCGCCTTGCTGAACGTCTGCGCGATCTTTCTTACCTTAACGCTGGAATACATCTGTCATTGACTGACCTTCGTCCAGAGGCTTCTGATGAGAACGGTCAGCCACGCCATCAGGTTTTCTATAGCACCCTTGGACTGAAAGAGTTTGTTCAGTGGATGGACGAAAGCCGCACTCCACTTATTCCAGACATCATCCATCTCGTCACAGAGAGTGATGGCGTGCCTGTTGAGGTCGCTCTTACCTACAACACTGGCTATTCAGAGACAATACATACATTCGTCAATAATATCAACACTCACGAGGGTGGTACACATCTTGATGGTTTCCGAAGTGCTCTTGGCGCAGCCTTGAAGGATTATGGAAATCGTGAGAAGATGTTTGAAAAGGCAAAGGTCGAGATCAAGGCCGACGATTTCAAAGAAGGTCTTACAGCAGTCGTATCGGTCAAGGTGGCTGAGCCTCAGTTCGAGGGTCAGACCAAGACTAAGCTTGGTAATATTGAAGTGCGTCCTGCAGTGCAGAAAGCAGTACGTAATGCAATGGACAACTATCTTGAGGAAAACCCATCTCAGGCTCATACTATTATTGATAAAGTGATTCTTGCTGCTCAGGCTCGTGTGGCAGCCCGCAAGGCTCGTGAGAATGTTCAGAAGAATTCAAAACTTACTGGTGGCGGTCTTCCTGGTAAGCTTGCCGATTGTTCAAGTAAGGTTCCTGAGGAATGTGAGATTTTCCTTGTCGAGGGAGACTCGGCAGGTGGTACAGCTAAGAGCGGTCGTAACCGCTTCTATCAGGCAATATTGCCACTCCGTGGTAAGATTCTCAATGTCGAAAAGGTGCTTATCCACAAGATGCTCGATTCTGAGGAGATTCAGAACATGTTCCGTGCTTTCCGCGTCAATCTCCGCGAAGACAAATCGCTCGACATCTCTAATCTTCGTTATCACAAGGTTATCATCATGACCGATGCCGATGTCGATGGTGCTCATATTGCTACATTGATTTTGACTCTGTTCTTCCGATATATGCGTCCTCTGATTGAAGGTGGCTTCGTCTATATTGCCATGGCTCCTCTTTATAAGTGCTCAAAGGGTAAGAATGAGGAATATTGCTGGACGGATGCTGAACGAGATAAATTCATCCAGACTTATGGCAACGGACAGGAAAGTCAGGTCAAGGTTCAGCGATACAAAGGTCTTGGTGAGATGAATGCCGAGCAGTTGTGGGATACTACAATGTGTCCTGACAACCGTCGTCTGAAGCAGGTAAGCATTGAAGATGCTATCAGTGCCGACCAGACATTCTCGCTTTTGATGGGCGAAGATGTAGCGCCTCGTCGCGAGTTTATCGAGACAAATGCAACCTACGCAAATATCGATGCTTAATCAAAACTATATTTGTTATGAAAACAAGAAATGCACGCTTTTGAGCGTGCATTTCTTGTAATAATATTTAGTATATACATTATTTTAAAAGAACAGTAGGCCTATGAGCCGGGTTCTGTGTTTATACAAGATAAGTGTCTGCCATTAATCTCGATCTGCTGTTACCAACAGACTCCAGCAATCTACCCCCTGGCTAAAGCAGGCAACCCTTCATGATGGAGTATCCAGAGACACCCACCAAGCGCCAGTATACATGATCTTACAGCTCATGGGACGTACAGCCACTCCATGTTACCATGTGTGCGGTGAGCTCTTACCTCGCCTTTTCACCCTTACACTACACAGAGTCGCCTCTGCGCAGAGCGGTTATTTTCTGTTACGTTGTCCTAAACGTCGCCGCCTACCGGCCGTTAACCGGCATGATGCCTTGTGCTGCCCGGACTTTCCTCCCACTGATGTGAGCGACAGACCGACCTACTGTGAGTGCAAAGTTACTCATTATTTGTCTTTTTTACGGCTAAATCATAGTTAATTGCTATTAATTCCGTTAATTTTTTGCATAATAATGTTAAATTAACAATTAGAATTAACACAATTAATAAATAATCATCTATCTTTGCATCAACAAAAACGAATTACTAAACAATAATGAATATGAAAACTAAACAGGCTTTTATGCTCTTCGGAGCAATGGTGGTAGTGAGTGGACTCACTGCATTTGGAACCGTAAAGTACATGTCAGAAAACATGATGAATGAGACGGAAGGAGTGTTCACAGACCCTAATGTACACAATGTGGGATTCGTGCATGCAGTGTCAACTGCATCGGTGACCGATAATGACTTTACACGTGCAGCCGAGATGACTGTCAATGCAGTGGTGGGTATTCACAATACACAGCAGATTCAGCAGATGCAGTCGTTTGGAACAGGAGATCCTTTCTTCGACTTCTTCTTCGGCAATCGTGGCAATCAGCAGCGTCAGCCAAAGGCTCGAGAGGGCTATGGCTCGGGTGTCATCATCTCAAGCGACGGATATATCGTGACCAACAACCATGTGATTGACAATGCTGATGAACTTAAGGTTACGCTCAATGACGGACGTGAGTTTGTTGCCAATCTGATTGGAACAGATCCTTCGACCGATATTGCACTTATTAAGATTGACGCAAAGGATCTGCCAACTGTTGCTTTTGGCCGAAGCGATGACCTTAAGATTGGCGAATGGGTACTCGCTGTGGGTAACCCTTTCATGCTCAATTCGACTGTTACGGCAGGAATCGTAAGTGCAAAAGCTCGTTCGCTCAATATGGGAAGCCGTCAGCTTGGCATCGAGTCGTTTATCCAGACCGATGCTGCGGTCAACCCTGGCAACTCAGGAGGAGCTCTGGTAAATACTGCAGGCGAACTTGTGGGCATCAATACTGCTATTTATTCTGAAACAGGTAATTATGCCGGCTATAGTTTCGCTGTTCCAAGCAGCATCGTGAGCAAGGTAGTGACCGATCTGAAGCAATATGGAACAGTGCAGCGAGCTCTTCTCGGCATCATGGGTGGCAATGTCACTGCTCAGCTTGTAGAAAAAGAGGAACTCAAGGTCAACGAAGGCGTATATGTCAGCGAGGTGACAAAAGATGGCGCTGCAGAGTTGGCTGGTATCAAGTCAAAGGATGTCATCACCGATATCAATAAGGTCAATGTCAAGACTATGGCTCAGCTTCAGGAGCAGATTGCACGTTTCCGTCCAGGCGATAAGATTCAGGTTACTGTCAATCGTGATGGCAAGGTGCTGAACTTCACCGCTACGCTCAAGAATACTCAGGGCAATACAGATGTCATCCAGAAGAAGGGTATCGACATGCTTGGTGCAACATTCCAGAATCTCACTCCGCAGGAGCTCATGAAGTATGGCGTGCGTCGTGGTGTCATGGTCAAGAGCCTCGAATCGAATGGCGCTTTTGCCAAGAGTGGCATGAAGGAAAAGTTTGTCATTGTCAAGATCAACGATGCTGTGGTGAGCAGTGAGAAGGAGATCGAAGCCGCATACCATGCTCTCACAAGCAACCGTGGTGCCGATCAGGAGCCTGTGATGTTCATTGTCGGTGTCTATCCAAATGGCAAGACTGCTTACTACGCAGTAGATTTGAGCAAATAAGATTTGGGTTAAGAATAATATATATACAAAAAGAAAGACTTGAAGTTTCATCTCCAAGTCTTTCTTTTTGTATATTGAAACAAGATAATAATTATCTTTCGATGGTCTGTTCACGGTCTGGGCCTACGCTGACAATCTTGATAGGTGTCTCAAGTTCTTTTTCGAGGAATGCGATATAGTCCTTGAATGCCTGTGGGAATTCTGCCTCGCTCTTGCACTTTGTGAGGTCGGTATTCCAGCCTGGAAGTTCCACATATACAGGTTCTACGCCCTCGTCGATGCTGAATGGGAACTCTGTTGTCTCTACGCCGTTAACCTTATAGGCAGTGCAGGCCTTGATAGTTGCGAAAGTGTCCAATACATCGCTCTTCATCATGATGAGCTGAGTGACACCATTGAGCATGATAGTGTAACGGAGAGCAACGAGGTCGATCCAGCCACAGCGACGTTCACGTCCAGTCACTGCACCATATTCATGTCCGATGTCACGAATCTTCTTGCCAGTCTCGTCGAAGAGCTCTGTTGGGAATGGGCCAGAACCTACACGTGTGCAGTATGCTTTGAAGATACCAAAGACATCGCCAATCTTGTTTGGAGCAATGCCGAGACCTGTACATGCACCTGCGCAGATGGTGTTGCTTGAAGTCACGAATGGGTATGAACCGAAGTCAACATCGAGCAAAGTTCCCTGAGCACCCTCGCAGAGAACGCTCTTTCCACTCTTGATATAGTTGTTGATCACGTGCTCGCTGTCGATAAACTTGAACTTCTTCAGGTATTCTACACCTTCGAGCCACTGCTTCTCGAGCTCGGCAATGTCAGTGCTTACAGGCTCGCTTCCCTTGGCAACGGCAATGGCATTGAGCGACTCGATCATCTCGAGGTGACGAGCCTTGGCTGCAGCATACTTTGCCTCGAAGTTGTCGAGGATGTCACCTACACGCAGACCGTTACGGCTCACCTTGTCGGTATATGTTGGGCCGATGCCTTTGCCTGTTGTGCCAATCTTGGCGGCACCCTTTACTGCTTCGTTTGCAGCATCGAGCACACGGTGTGTAGGCAGGATAAGATGAGCTTTCTTGCTGATGAACAGGCGTTCAGTAAGGTCGTGACCGCTCTGTGCAAGTTCGATTGCTTCTTTCATAAAGAGCAGTGGGTCAAGCACAACGCCATTGCCGATAATATTCACCTTACCGCCTTGGAATATACCTGAAGGAATTGAACGGAGCACATATTTTTCTCCGTTGAACTCCAATGTGTGGCCTGCGTTTGGTCCACCTTGAAATCTTGTTACGATGTCATAACGTGGTGTCAAGACATCAACCACTTTTCCTTTACCCTCGTCACCCCATTGGAGTCCGAGCAATACATCTACTTTCATGCAATATGTGTTAATTATGTTAGTTTTTTCTTTGTCGTTTTTGTCGTTTTCGGTCTTTCTTTTTGTCGTTTCCTTGTGCAAGAGCGGCATGTGCCTTTGATGATAAGTGACACATCGTCAATCTGGAAGCCTCCTGGAACTTGCATACTTGCCTCTCGTCTGATATTATCGAGAGGTATGATCTTGATGGCTCCACATACCCGGCACACAGTATAGCCATGAGGTGCCACTTCGAGCGTTTTCTCATAGAATGCTGGCCCATTCTCGATTAATTCTATTCTTCTCACCAATCGAACATCCGACAGCAGCTGTAATGTATAATACACTGTCGTCGAACTAATATGACCGAAGCATTCTTCTACCAACCGATGTATAGTGTCAATATCGGCTGGCTGAGATAGCTGGTAAATCAACGATAGGATAAACACTCGTTCTGGTGTTTTGTTCCTATGGTTTTCGACAAGATAACGGTCAAGTATAGCACAAGCCTTCGCTATGATTACTTCATTGTTCACCAAGCGAATTTTTTTTAATATCTGTTCTCGTTTCTTGTTCTTTTCTTCAGTCTTGTTGTCCATACATTTGTTGATACCACAAAGCGGCAGTCTTCAGGAATATTGGAGCTTTAGATCCAATTATCTTGTCAGCCAAGATATTGCATCTGTCTGTCTTGGATTCTATGCGTGTCGCAATCTTTAGGGCAATATACGTCGTGATGGGTTCTTGGTCAAAATCCCTATCGAGTAACCGACCGATGAGCTCATTCGCAAAAGAAGCCTTAGCCAACAGGTTCATGCATAATTGATCGGCAATCTCTGTATGCCTGACATCCTTTATCCATTCTTGAGCTTTCTCTATGGTCAATTCGTCGAGAGGGTAGAGCCTTGTAGCCAGCATCTTCGACTCTCTGACATCTTCTGCCCATAATGTCTCTGCCAACTCTGCCGAAGGTTCAAACTCTTGAGCTATCTCACGCAGACGATAACTCTCTAATCCCCAGGCAAGCCGGTAAGTGATGCCTTGTGCGGCAAGGTTATCCACCACTTCTCCATTTCTCAACTGCCTGAATCGGGCATGTATTGCCGATAGAACCAATTTGTCAACCATAGGCATTGTTCGATATAAGCATTATTTGTTGGCAGAATAGTCGTGCGAGTAACGGAGCATCTGATCGACATATCCTTCGCCATAGACGACCTTGACGTCAGTAATCTCGCCATTGGCATCGGTCACAGTCTCATATCGAGGATTCACAAATCCCTTATATGGTGCCAAATTCAGTGTCTCGTAACGCTTCAGCACTTCTGCATGGAGTTCAGGATCGACCTTCACGCCATATTTCTCAACAAGCTGGCGGCCTGCTTCGAAGTCACCTTCCGACTTGATGCGCTGCAGTTCGCCGAGCAATTCGCCGAAATAAGTGCGAAGTTTCTCATAGTCGCTGATCTTGACAGCAAACTTGTCGTCTCTCTTCTCAATCGACAGAGCCGGCTCGCAGTTGTTAGCCTTGGCATCGGCTGCTGCGCGGTCGAGAGTCCAGTAGGCAATCAGCGCACGGTTGCGCATATGAGCCTCTTCGATGGATTCGCCAGGGACTATACGCACGAGCTGGGTCATCAAGCCGTTCATCATCTGCTGGTAATAGCCAGCCTTGTATGCGTCGGCAGTAGGCATCACGCCAAGTTCTACGAGCTTCGGATCAGCCATGTAATACAGTGCGAAGATGTCGGCACGAGCCTCTTCGAGAGTCGAGCCGTAAGCCTTCAGTGCATCAGGATCCACACCTGGGAGCAGCTGTCCGCTACCATGACCAAGGCACTCATGAAGGTCGGTGTGTACGTTGTCAACATAATGCGCATATTTCTTGGCATGTTCAATCTCTGTTTCACTCCACATGAATTCCTCGTTGAAGCCATTGCCCGATGCAGCGGCAGAATATGCGGCAGTGATGTTGTCGATAGATACTGACTTTGAGCCATGCTGTGCTCGTATCCAGTTCGAGTTAGGCAGGTTGATACCAATAGGTGTAGCAGGGTAGCTGTCACCGGCGAGTATGCCTACGGTGATGACTTTGGCAGTCACTCCCTTGACTTCTGACTTGCGGAAACGAGGATCTACAGGTGAGTGATCTTCAAACCACTGTGCATTCTCTGAGATGACTTCCGTGCGTGCAGTGTTGGCAGAATCCTTGAAGTTGACCAGACCTTCCCATGAACCACGGAGTCCAAGTGGGTCATTGTAGCTCTCGATGAAACCATTGACGAAATCGACTTTCGAGTCGAGATCCTTTACCCAAAGGATAGAATACTCGTCGAAGTCCTTGAGGTCTCCGCTCTTGTAGTAATCGACCAGTTTCTCGATTACAGCCTTTTGCTGGTCGTTCTCAGCTACTGTAGCGGCTTTTTCAAGCCAATAGACGATATGTGAGATGGTCTCACCGTACATGCCGTCCACTTTCCATGTTTTCTCTACGAGCTTGCCGTCTTCCTTCACGAGCTTAGAGTTGAGTCCGAACATCACAGGAGTAGCATCCTTTGGGTCTTTCATCTTTGCATAGAAATCCTCGACCTCGCTCTGGGTTACACCCTCGTAGAAGTTGTTGGCACTGGTAGCAATGACGTCTGCGCCATCGGCCTGATTGACCTTGATCTGCATGAAGTCAGGATCGAAGACTGCACGGAGCAATTCGCTGTCGGTGTCGAGGCACGCACTATCGTTGCCAGCAGCCTTTGCTTGCTCTACAAACCAAGTCTCTGAGAACTGTGGCACGAACTTGGCATTGCTGTAGTGATGGTGGATGCCGTTGGCAAACCATATCTGCTTCATGTATTGCTCAAATGCCTTCCATTCGGCATCGTTCTTGTCGCCCTTATAGTTGGTGTAGATATTCTCGCAGATGGTGCGTATCTGAAGGTTGTATTTGCAGTTCTGATCCCAGAGTATGTCGCGACCCCAGAGAGCAGCCTCAGATAGGTAGTAAACGAGTTTTTTTTGTTGGAGCGACAGTGATTCGAAGCATGGCACCTCGTAGCGGAGCACTTCGATATCTGCAAAATGGTCGATGCTCCACGGAGCAACTGTGGTTTCTTCCTTTGGAGCGTTACATGCGCTCGCAAGCATAGCGGTCATAGCCATAATAGTCAATTTCTTCATGCTGTTTGTTTTTTATTACCAGTTTACCATGATTAATGCTTCTTTCTGCTTTTTGTCTCTTTATTCTTGCGAAATTTGGCAAAAGGCAATTCGTCCTGCTGTGTCTCGGTGAGTGTCTTGCGCGACTTCTTTTTCGGGTTTGGCATTTCCTCTCCGGCTATGCTTACCGAAACACGGCGTCCCTTCCAGTCAGCGCCATCCATATCCTTGATCACGAATTTCGCGTCCTGTTCTGGCACTTCGAAGAAAGAGAAGTTGGTGAGGAGGTCGATTCGTCCCATCTCGATGCGGTGATGCACATGGGCATTCATGAGTGTAATGAGTTGCTTTGGGAAAATGCCGTCACGTTTGCCAAGGTTGATGAAGATGCGGGTGAATCCTGGTTCAGCCTTTACAGCCTTTCCTTCGGCTACGTCCTTGAAGGCTCCTCTTTCCCTCTTTTCGCGTTTTGCGCCCTTATCACGAGGCTTGCGCTCTTCTGGGATGTCAAGGTTCTCAGAGCCTTTGTAGAATTCAAGCATTCGGTTGAATTCGAGGCTGACGATGCGCTTCACAAGGTCTTCAGCCGAGAGCCAGCCAAGTTTCTTCAGCACCGAATCCATGTATTTCTC
>SAMEA3663257__coassemble_679_pt1 | contig 12110 bp, 8 predicted proteins | sample SAMEA3663257__metabat2_low_PE_015 | metagenome-assembled genome bin SAMEA3663257 (sample SAMEA3663257) | pig gut metagenome | biome: pig gut; feature: pig-associated habitat; material: faeces | place: China | collected 2013 | reverse complement strand
ACAGCATAGTCAAATGTGAGTTTTACCTCTTCGATGCCAGCATGTCTGAACTCGGCATTATTTAACCCGATGGTATTAGCTATTTCCTGAGCCACACGCACTTTCTTGCCTATTCTATCCACCAACAAGAAGCTACATTCTGGATAGCGAATAGACAACGGGATGCCTGGGAAACCTCCGCCGCAACCAACATCCACGATAGTGGTACCAGCCTTCCATCCGCCCAGCTCCTCTTCTACAAATTTCGCTATTGCCAGAGAGTGCTGGACATGACGTTCATAGATATTGTCGATGTCCTTGCGCGAGATAACATTTATCTTGCTGTTCCAGTCGGTATATAATTCCTGCAAGGCTTGAAATTGCGCTATCTGCTCTGAGGTAAGCTCGGGAAAATATTTTACAAAATCCATTGTTATCTTTTCAAAATTGACAAACTATTGACAAATGCCATCTCACTCTGTCGTTACAGGCGTAATCAGCTGATTTTGCTTCAATGGAGAATTATCCGACACCAAAGGCCTGAGTTGGTCCCAACCAAGAGTGATGGCAATTTCGCCATAAGAATAGGCAGCAATCTCAAAAGGATCGTAGATGAAGGTAATACCCTTATCCGAGAGATAGAAATTCTCGGTGACATCAAACTCCTCGTTGAGCAACTGATAGTCGTTCTTGAGATAATCCACCATCATTTCCCTTATCTGTCCAATGGCAGGTTCGGCGAACAGATAATCAAGTGTGACATTACGAAGATTTTTCAGGTCGAGCGAAGCCACACAGTTGGTACTGTTGCCATGTGCTCCTCCTGTATATGAGTAGATTCTTACTGAATACGAGAAGACATCATTGTCATTATACAATGCCGTACCGTCGCAATTTTCTTCATAGCTCATCCATGTGGCAGCACCGACCATGTCATCACCGAAATTGTTGATAGCATCGTTGCCTTCCTCAAGATAGTTACGAATATATGTCTTGGTATAGTTGCGAATCATCATCTCCGGATCATTGTTCTTGTCCGAGGCGTATGTTCCATCCTGGGTAAGAGTTACGATGAGCGTGTTTGTCAATTCAAGCACCTTTTGCGAAGAAGCTGCAGCTGGCAGGTCAAAGTTGAGCTGCAGACGGCAGTCTGGCTTCTCGTAATTTGAAAAAAGTGTCATCGTCGTATCAACAGATATGTGCTTGAACGAGGTAATGCCTTGTGGCGCAACTCCGACTGCCGTTTCGGACTTAGAAGAACATGAGCCAGCCAGAGCGGATGCAAGTGTTGCAACTGCCATGAATCCATAATTCTTAATGTTCCAAAACCTTTTCATATTTTAAAATTATATAATTTATCCGCAAAGATAATGAATTATCAATAAAAACCATTATCTTTGCACAAAAATATTTGATAAATATGAATAAAACGTTTTTATTATTACTTGTAGTTGTCGCTTCTGGCACTTATGCCACTAAAGTTCTTGCACAAAATGACTCCATTTCTACCTATGAAGAATGGATTACGGCCAGCTTCGATGCACTCGACGAGAACAACAATGCGCAAGCCGAACAATGCCTCAAAAATGCCATGAAACTGGAGCCTGCAAATCCTCAAAATGGCCTATTGTTCGTAAATCTTGGTACAATACAACGCAACCAGCAGAAGTATCAGGATGCGGAAATTTCATACACTTGCGCCATATCTCTGCTCGAAGAAAATACAGTGGCATTCTCTACTCGCGCCTCTCTCTATGCCGAGATGGAGGAATACCAGAAAGCAATAGATGATTATTCGGTTATCATTGGTCGTAATCCTGAGAACGAAGACGCACTCTACGAACGGGCTCTTTGCCGTTTGATGAACAACGACACCGTGGGGGCTCGGTTTGATCTCGAAACTATCGACAAGTTCAATCCCAAAAGTGCAAAGTCGAGACTCGGAATGGCTATGGTGTATAAGGCAATGGGTGAAAATGCCATGGCAGTCGAACTCTACGACGCGCTGATCAAGGCCAACCCAAACAGCTGGAGTCTCTTTCGCGACCGTGCTGAGGTCTATTTTTTCAGCAAGCGACTCGGTGCTGCTCTCATTGACATCGACAAAAGCATCAGCATGAATGGCAAGGACCCTCTCTCATACTTCCTTCGAGCCAAGATACGATGGGCAAAAGGAGACAGGGAATATGCACGCCGAGACCTAAATAGAGCTGTAGAATTGGGGCTTCCTCAGTCAGCTGCAGCCGATTTAGTCGAAAAAATGGAATAAAAATCAAAAAAAACTGCAATTTTTTTTTAATTTTAAGATGTAATCGCTATATTTGCACATTATTACAAAGCAGACAATATGAGAAATCTATCAACTTACATCGAATATACACTGATGACCCAGCACTACGTATTCGTGCCAGGCATCGGTGGTTTCATGTTACGTGATGTTGACGCTTCTTATGCTAATGGTAAATATGTGCCGTCACATCGCGAAGTTCGTTTCAACCGTTTTCTCACCAACGACGATGGTATGCTTGCCAACACCTACATGGAGAGTGAAGGCATTACTTACGACGAGGCTATCACCCAGATTCGCATCGAAGTTGCCAAGATCAATTCCCACATCCGTCGTCACAAGTCTTACGAATTGGGCAATCTCGGTATTCTTTCTTATGATTCCGACCATTGCCTCGTGGTCAAATACCCTAAACACTTCCCTCTCGATCCAGACTGCTACGGACTCGAGTCTTTGTCAATCCGCCCTTGGACGGAGCGTGAAAAGCATTCTCAGCAGTATGTCTTCAGACCAAAAGCCGATGTTGTAGCAATCCCAAAATATTGGCTCCAACGTGCTGCGGCTGTACTGATTATCATCGCCTGCCTATTCGCAAACACATTCATATCTCCTGGCGATAAGTCAAACAAGACAACAAATGCTTCGATGTTCGATACCGAGATTCTTTTCGGCAACGCTGTTCCTAATGTGGCTTCCGTTGCTGACCTCGACAACGAAGAAGCGGTAATTGCCGACGTTACATCTGAAGAATTTGATGTGGTCGGACAAGAACCTGCCGTCGAAGCTATGAACACTTTTGTGGTTCCTGAATCATGCAGCAACAAGACTGCTTCTGACGAGATCCCTATCCAACGCACGGTCGTTAACAACAACGGCAGCAACGAGAGGATTTTCTTCATCATCATTGCAAGCTGCTCGACACTCGCCGATGCGCAGCGTGCCGCTAAGAAAAAACTTGCTGAAGGCTACGGCAATATCGGAATCATCGAAAAAGACGGACGTTTCCGTCTCTACCTAAAATCTTTTGCTATCCGTGCCGAAGGAGAGTCATATCTCGACGAGGTGCGCGTCTCTACTCCATTCCAGACAGCTTGGCTTTTGCCTGTGCGTCAGGGAATCCTTCTCTCGTATAATCAAAAAAATATCGATAATGACCAACTATCAATGGAATTGTCGCACCCTAACAAACGAACAGAAAGAGATCAAGGAAGTATTAATAGCTGAATTAAAACTTAATCCTATTGTCGCACATCTGCTCGTACAGCGTGGTGTGACCAACACTGAAGAAGCACGACACTTCTTCCGACCGCAACTCTCTTCGGGTTTGCACGATCCGTTCCTGATGAAGGACATGGACAAAGCCGTACAACGACTGAACGAAGCCATAGGACGCAAAGAGAAAATCCTCATCTATGGTGACTACGATGTCGATGGTACTAGTTCGGTGGCTTTAGTTTACCGCTTTCTTAGGAACTTCTATTCTTCGCTCGACTACTATATCCCCGACCGTTATGACGACGGATATGGCATATCTGAAAAAGGTGTTGACTACGCCTACGACACTGGCGTAAAGCTTGTGATTACTTTGGACTGCGGTATCAAAGCCATAAATATGGTGAACTACGCAAAGTCTAAAGGAATCGATTTTATTATCTGTGACCATCATAAGCCTGATGACACCCTGCCCGATGCTATTGCCGTTCTCGACCCAAAACGTCCTGACGACGATTATCCTTATCCGCATCTCTCAGCATGTGGTGTAGGTCTGAAATTCATGCAGGCTTTTGCTCGCGACAATGGTCTGAATGAATTGTCGATGATCTATCCTCTGCTCGACCTCTGTGCCTTAAGCATAGCCACAGATATCGTGCCGATGACTGGAGAAAACCGCGTGCTTTCATACAACGGTCTCCGCAGGCTCAACGACCATCCTTGCAGCGGCATACAATGTATCATCGAGCAATGTGGATTGAAGGACAAGGAAATTACCAATTCGGATATTGTCTTCAAAATCGGTCCTCGCATCAATGCCTCTGGCCGTATGATGTGCGGCAAGGAAGCGGTCGATCTCATGATTGCCAAAGATAAGGATACGGCAAAGCGTAGTGCCGACCATATCGCACAATACAACGAAACGCGCAAGGAACTCGACAAGCGCGTGACTGAGGAGGCATTGGCAATGGTCAACCAGCTTGACACCAAAGACAAGAAATCTATCCTCGTCTATAACCCGAAGTGGCACAAAGGTGTAATAGGTATTGTGGCAAGCCGTCTCACCGAACATTTCTATCGTCCTGCCATTGTCCTCACTTCTGCCTGTGGTTTTGCCAGTGGTTCTGCCCGCTCCATCCAGGGCTTCGATGTGTATGGTGCTATTGACTCTTGTCGAGACCTTGTCGAGAATTTCGGTGGTCATACCTATGCTGCAGGCCTTACTCTTCGCGAAGAGAACATTCCTGAACTGGCAGACCGCATAGAGAAATGGGTTGAAGAGCATATTACCGATGCTCAACAACAGCAGCATCTCGATATTGACATGGAGGTGAAGTTCCGTGAGGTGACCAACCGCCTGTACAAGCACCTCAAGATGCTAGCTCCTTTCGGACCAGGCAACAACAAGCCTCTGTTTGTGTCTCGTCACATCAAGGATCATGGAGGGTGTCGCCTCGTCGGTCGTGACCTCGAACATATCCGTCTCGAACTCGTAGACCCTGAGACAGGTTTCACCCACAATGGCATAGCTTTCAACATGGCTGAGAAGTACGACATCATCAAGAGCGGCAAGCCTTTTGATATCGTTTACACTGTTGAAGAGAACACTTATTCCAACAACAACATCCAGCTTCTGGTCAAGGATATAAAAGAGAGCGAAACCAACAGCATCGCATCTGTTCTCGCTCTGCTCATCAAGTCAAAGGACGATGGCGACGTGGTTGGTTCTACTGGCACTCTCGTCAATATTCACGAATAATCAGTCATTCCTATGTCGGCCGATATTCACGACATACTCAAGAATTATTGGGGCTATGATTCTTTCCGTCCACTGCAGGAAGATATCATAGCCTCAGTGATATCTGGGCACGATACTCTCGGACTGTTGCCTACGGGTGGCGGCAAAAGCATCACTTTCCAGGTGCCAGCCATCGCCCTCGGTGGTCTTTGCATCGTGGTCACACCTCTCATCTCGCTCATGAAAGACCAGATAGACCATCTCCAGAAACTTGGCATCAAGGCTGCTTCGGTATTCATGGGGATGACCCATCAGGAGGTGCTTGAGACCTACGAACGGGTAATATCTCAGAACTATCAGTTTCTGTATCTCTCGCCCGAACGACTCGAAACCACTCTCTTCCTTGCTAAACTACAATACATGGATGTGAGGTTGCTCGTGGTCGATGAGGCTCACTGCATCTCACAATGGGGCTACGATTTCCGTCCTCCTTATCTGCGTATTGCCGACCTCCGCAAACATCTTTCTGATAATGTGCCTTGTCTTGCTGTCACGGCTACGGCTACTGTTGGCGTGATCGACGACATAATGAAACGTCTCTGTTTCGGCAAGGATGCCCAGGTGTTCCGCGCTTCTTTCGGACGCCCCAACCTCTCGTACAACGTGATGCATGTTGAAGACAAGCTCTCCAAGCTTCTCTCTCTTCTATCGATGGCGACTCAATCCGAAGAAGGCGGTTCGGCTATTGTCTATGTCCGCAGCCGCAAGAAAACCAAGGAGGTGGCAGATGTCCTTGTTGGCCAAGGCATCATGGCTACTAATTTCCATGCAGGTCTGTCGTCGTCCGAGAAGCAAAAACGGCAGGACGACTGGATTGATGGCAAGGTGCCGGTGATAGTAGCGACCAATGCTTTCGGTATGGGAATAGACAAACCAGACGTGAGATTGGTCATTCATATCGACCTTCCCCCCTCGCCCGAAGAGTATTTCCAGGAGGCAGGACGTGCTGGCCGTGACTTGAAGCCTGCTGCGTCATGGATTCTCATCGATAGGAAAGATAGGCTCAAGCTGATCAAGCATCTGTCTGACGAATATCCCGAGCGTGACTATATCCGCATGGTGTATCAGAAACTGTCAAGCTTCTTCCAGATAGCCATAGGCGCAGGGTGCAATTCTCTTTTCGAATTCGACATCATGCGTTTCTGTGCTTCTTATAAGCTCGCGCTCTCTCCAACCTACTATGCTCTGCGCATTCTCGACCAGGCAGGTTACATCATCTACAACGAAGACCCCGACCGTCATTCGCGCATCATGTTTACAGCAGGACGAGAGTCACTCTATCACCTCGATAAGTTCGACCAGAATGCTCAACGAGCCATTAACGCTATTCTGCGTCTGTATTCGGGTGTCTTTGCCGACTATGTCTTTATCAACGAAGAGAATATCATGGCTCGCTCTGGTCTCGACCGCGAGACACTGTACAAGACCCTGCTCCTGCTCTCGCGTTTCCATATTCTGCATTATATACCTGCTCGTCAGAACCCTGCCATCGTCTTTCTTACACCACGTCTCGAGACCGAAGAGGTGCGCATCTCGCGTGCCATCTACGAGGAACGCAAGCAACGTCAGGAGGTTCGCATACAAGCCATGATCGATTATGTAGATAACGACCAGGAATGCCGACTCTCGCAGCTTCTCCGCTATTTCGGCGAGACTATTTCTCACACTTGCGGACACTGCGATGTCTGCCGTTCTCGTCAATCGGAGACTAATGGCAATATCGACGAACTGAATCATTTCGTTCGTCAGCAGGTCTTCTCTATCCTCTCTGCACAGTCACCTCGTCCTCTGTCACAAATAGTGCAGTCTATCTCTCACATCGACCAGACTCTCACTGCCAAGGTCGTTCGCGATATGATCGACTCTCACGAACTCGTTCTACAAGACAACCTTATCAGCAGGAATTAATTACATACTGATTGCGCCATGCAAGAGCCGCACTCAGAACAATGAAGCAAACAATAAGTCAAGCTGTATGAACAAAAGATTTTTCATCACTCTCTGTATTTGTGCTTTATTTGTCATATCGATGGCAAAAGGCAAACGTGTGCTGTTTATCGGAGACTCTATTACTGATGGTGCCTGGGGCAACAGCAAGGTGTGGAATGCCTCATCCGACCAACGCGACCAGAACGACATGAACCATATCTATGGTCATGGCTACATGATGATTGCTGCATCATATTTTGAGGCCCTCTATCCCGAAGAAGACTGGACATTCTGGAATCGTGGCATAAGCGGCAACACTCTCGACGATCTTGCTCTACGCTGGCAGAACGATGTCCTCAACCTTGACCCCGATGTGGTGTCGATACTGGTTGGCACCAACGATGTCGAACAGGCATTGAACGATGGTCGAACCATCGACGTTCAAACATGGGACAAGAAGCTTCGCTCGCTTCTCAATGATGTGAAGAAACAGAAGCCTATGGTTAAGTTCGTGCTCTGTACTCCATTTGTGGCTAAGACTGGGTGGAGAGGTGAGAGCGACAACTACCCACAGCGGCAACAGATGATCGATTCGCTGGTCGAGGTCTTTGTAGGTATCTGCAACGACTATAATGCCTCGCTTGTTCCATTCCACACTCTTGTGGCAGAGGCCATTGCATCTACTCCATATCTTCCAGCGAACTATTGGATCTGGGATGGCATCCACCCAACTCCCGCCATGCACTACCGAATGGCGCAGATGTGGATCAGCAATTCTGAGCTGGTTTATTGACCCACAGCGTTCTCTTTCATGGATTAAGAGCAGGAACGTCGAAGTCTCCTGCAACATATCTGTCTTTCGCTATTTCGAAATAAGACTTATGTGCGCGAAGATATTCGATGAGCTTGCTGAAGGTATAGTTGGCCGACAGTAATGTGGCATTGCCAACCATGATCAGATGCTCTTCAGCACGTGTTATGGCAACATTGAGCTTGCGGTCGATGATGCTTCCATCCCAATCCTCAAACACATTGTTGGTCAGGAATTTCATCTGGTAATATAGCTGCACGGTAAAGCCATAGATTATATATTTTCGCTGACTTCCTTGATACCGCTCGACCGTGTCGATGGTTATGTCTCGCAAGGTCTTGTTGCCATATTTTTCTATTGTATTCCTGATAGCTGCAATCTGGTTACGGTATGGCACAATGACTCCTATCGTCTCTGTGGCATCAAAATGTGCTTTTTCTATCTCATAGATTCGCAATACGGTTGCAGCAATTATGTCTGCTTCAATCTGATTGACCTTGTCGGAAGGTGTATTGCTTGGCAAGTCGGCATTGATAAAAGCTATTCTGCGTGTACGCAAGATATTGTCAATGCCATTTGACGATGTTCCAGCCAATGGCAACGACCGATTCTGATGTTTCAATGGCACCTCTTCCAGGGCGCTGTTGTAGAATGTCTGGTTAGGGAATGCCGCAATATCATGATGCATACGTCCTTGACGGTTAAGCATATACACCACTTTCGGGTCTTGATGATAGCGACGCAACATACGTTCGAAGAGCGACAAGCGGCAATCGGTCAGATTTATGTCCCATAGTATTTTGTCGTTCACCTTCGAAACTTCTGGTGTCTGTTGAACTACTGCTGGCAGCTGTTTGTGGTCTCCTATCAGTACCATCTTGGCTATCGAAGGCTTGCCATCGTTATGCGCACTCAATATGCCCAGGAGATGTGGCTCAAGAATCTGCGATGCTTCATCAACAATCGCCAAACTGAACTGTTTGAGTTTCAGCAAAGACAGTTGCGAATTCATGGCTGTGGTCGTAGCAGCTATCACGCGAGTCTTGGCTATTAGCTGTCTCAACTGCTCTATGTTGCTACATTGTTGTGCTCTGTTGCTCAGTAGGTTATCTTTATATTCTGGCGAACATGTCATGTCTCCTCCAAGCCTTATGAAATCTATCTTTTCACGATGGAGCTTGCTGCAAATCTCATCGACAGCTCTATTGGTATAAGAAAGCAGCAGCACCGAACTGTCAGGCTCGGTGAGTTGTTCCTTAAGCGTGTTCATAAGTCCGAATGATGTCTTGCCTGTTCCTGGAGGACCGATAATCAGGAACAGATCGTTGGCTTGCTTGACGCGCAACATTAGGTCGTTGAATGTGCCATAGTCGCCATTCAGCTGCTTTCGTTCATCTGTTTCAGGCTCACGTTGCAGAAGCACCAGATCCTTGCGACTCTGTGGAGCAGACAGGAAAGCCTGCATACCTCTGTAAAGCGAGGCGTATGATGCTTCTATGAAGTCGTGTTCGATAGCCCATTGCCGGTGACTGTCTCTCAAGAAAACCCGCTTGTTCGATTGTGCAGCCCTGAGCGACAGGTCTATTTTTCCAGACTCTATTTTTTTGATAGTACACCTGAATACCATTGATTTTCGGGCATCAGGTTCTTTGCCTGCATCATAGGCATAGAGAATGACGATGTCTCCAGTTCGGAAGTTCGACATATCATTCGATTCTGTTTCCGAAAAACTCAGACACACTTCCTCGATATTTCCTTCGGTCTGTTCATTGGGCGAGACAAGCGTCAGCCTGTCATAAATATTGCCAGCTTGCAGTTTTTCTTCCAGTGTGTCATACCATTTGGCTGCGAAGCCCGAATTTTCCTTGCTCTGATTGCCCATTTTCGACAAGACATGCTCATTGGCAATGAAAGTGAAGAATCGGTAAAAATAGGCTCGCTCGAGTTCCGAGGATTGCCGAATCGGCTCCAACACTTCTGCAATCTGCTGTCGCTGATATTTGTTCCATAACGTATTGTTGATCTTCTTGATATTCAACTGCTCTGGTGTCAGCTCACCGAGCATCTTTATCGTGTCTTCATCCATGAGCTGCATCTCCGTCCATGCAATTCCATTACGCACCTTTATTGCCCTGAACATCAACTCAGGAGCCCAGCTTAATCCACAGAGGCTTTCTGCATACTTCGAATACAACAGAAAGGCATGGAGCTTGCCATCATTCTGTTCGTAAATTTCGCGGAAATTATAGCGAATGATCATCATATACAGAAGCATCTGCACATAATGTTCTTCCTTGAACTTTGGCACTCTGAAGTTGTCGTAAGGGAACTCTCCCTTGCCCGATTTCTGTTCGAGCAGGAGCTTATAGTCCATCTGCAACATATCCATACGGCCTTGAAGTCCCAGCATCTCTGAAAAGAACGATGGCTCGACCATACACTCTTGCGGATCAAACGAAGAGATGTTATGGGCAAGTGTCTTATTCACAGCCTTTGCGATGTTCTTTTGCTGTCTCTGAGCTTCGTCATGAAACGATGCTCCTATCCCCACCGTGAGCAGACCTATGGCATGGTTTTGCCAGAATGTCTTCACGCTATCTTTATATGTGTGACCATCGGGCAGCTTATGCAGCTGTTCGTCAAGCAGCTGTCCTGCAAAATTACCCATCACCGTGGCTTCTGTACTATGAGAAGGCTCCAGTTTCTTTATGAGGTTGACCAACGGAGATTCGGCATAGTTGGTAAAGCAATGGGCAACAGTGGATATATCTACCAGATAGTCAGGCTCAAAGATGATGAGCTCGGGATAGACGACTCCTTCCCTTTCGCGAGGACGTATCAGATTCAGTTGTGTCCCTTGGCGGAACATATCTCGCAGATACGACCAGTCGAAGGTAGCTGATTCAGTGTCTTTTGAATAGCGTATCTTAACTTCCGAAACATCGTCGAGATTATCGGCTGAAGCATAAACGAAGTCATTGTCCCACCGTTCGACGATGACTCTCAGTTTTTCGCATTTCAGCAATTCGCGCGAATGATGCCTTTCGTCGGTTGCAGGGAACTTCTTACTGAGACTCACGGGAATGGGTTCGTCATAAATGAATGACACAAACTGAGCAATATTACGCAAATCATGATAGAACCATTTCTCCAAGTCCGATTCGGCCAACTCAACTCGTTTGCGCAATCTCACACGAGTGTCGTTGGCGTGTTGGCACATCTCTTTCGATGCGCCATGTTCTTTCAGCAGGTAATCTGTCTTGGCAAAAGGGCCAAAGAGATGCAGGTTGTTGCCCGAAGTGTTCTGATCGACACACTGCTGGAACACCCTGTTTATGACATTATATGCCTTACGGTAATCAGCGACCAAAGTCAAAGACTTTTCCAGCGTATTGAAGAAATCTCTTGCCGACTCTGGTTCATAAACCTTACTATTGATTTGCGACATAATCTTTTCTGTTGTATTTGCAAAATTACATAAAATATGTATTTGCTTGCCAAATGCGAACGATTTTCTGCATCATTAATGTATATTTTCAATGCTCTTTATTGTTTTTTTTGTGCGAAACAAGATTATTTTGCAAATAAGAGTGATAACTCATGTCGCATAATATCCTTGCATACCCATTTCTTTGGCAACAAAATAGTTGTACTTTTCGTCGTCAATAGGATAATCCCAACAGCCAAGCTGATGGAAGATCTCTCCTCCAAAGCCTTGTTTGAACCTATAGAGGCCATACATCGGATGTGAGGGATCGGGATTAGGAGAAACGCCAAACATATCGTACTCTGTGCAATCGCATTTCTTTGCAATCTGCATCGCCTTCCATTGCAAGGCATAGGTAGGCATCAGGTTGCGCATACTTGACGATGATGCGCCATAGAGATATGTGGCTCGGTGGGCCGACAGTACAAGAAACATTGCCTTGCCCGACGTTTAGTTTGACACTATGACACTTTGTCACCTCAACAGACTGATTTAGATAATTTGTGGACAAGACAACCCTCACAATCGAGTCATTGGGAACTATGTCTTATCATCTCGGATTTGGAAAGGGTTTAACCATAAGTAATCTGTCCAAAGCTAATCAAGA
>SAMEA3663257__coassemble_672_pt1 | contig 12274 bp, 10 predicted proteins | sample SAMEA3663257__metabat2_low_PE_015 | metagenome-assembled genome bin SAMEA3663257 (sample SAMEA3663257) | pig gut metagenome | biome: pig gut; feature: pig-associated habitat; material: faeces | place: China | collected 2013 | reverse complement strand
AACGAGAATCAATGCAGCAAAAATGTATTTGAGCTTAATCGACATAGGATCTTTAACCCGTTGGCGGAATTAAATCAGTGCGTACTTAATCCTGCCTATGGGGTTTGTTGTTAATGTAATTGATGTATTGTAGGGCGGTCATCGCACTGACTTTACCCACTATTCGGGCAAAAAGACCGCAGGTTTCTTTGGCGTAGTTCCTGATGACGAGGAACTGGTCAGTTAATTGTGAGAAGAGCGTTTCAACTCTTTTCCTTGCCTTTGCAAAAGGAATGAAGGTCGGCTTCCAGTTCTTTTGATTAAGCCTGTAGGGACACTCAAGCCTGATGTTTGCCGTCTCGAAGAGGTCAAGCTGGATTTCCGCTCCAATATATCCTTTGTCTCCAAATATGCTACAATCGTGGTAAAGCGGCTTGATGTCCTTCAGATACTTGATGTCGTGAACACTAGCCTTGGACAGGTCGTATGAATGTATGACACCGCTTAAGCCACAGAGTGCGTGAAGTTTATATCCGAAGAAGTAACTGCCTTGGGATGCACAGTAACCAAAGTCTGGGGCTTTGTGGAAATCACCAGTGCGTCCCATCTTACATCTCTTGCCGCGAGCCACACGGCATACTTCTATTGGTTTTGAGTCTATACAGAAGTAATCCTCGCCACCATCGATACGATTGGCAATGCGACTGCGTATCTGCTCACAAAGACCGCTAACAGACTTGCGGCGGTCATTGAACTGACGGCGGGAGATAAGATTGGGAATGGACGAACGGCACTCCTTCAGCTTCGCTTCAAACAGCCAGTTCTCACTGTCTATCTCCTCTGCCTCGGCTGCCATGCTCAAAGCGATGACTTCCAAATCAGAGAAACGTGGCACAGGGCCAGGACGGTGAACATTTCCAGACTCCGTGACTAAATCTTCGGAGAATTTCTTGCATATCTCCAGAAAATTGACGAATTTTGTGTACAAGTTGCACATAATGAGGTCGTATAACTTAAAGATTGAGCACTCTAAGTTACTAAAAATCTGTGATATGTGCAACTTTTCATAGTACATCTTACTAACTATTTAATTCCGCCAACGGGTATCTTTAGTTTTTGTTTTGTTCATACTCCTTCACAATCCTTCTGTTCCTGATAGTCAGTACGGTGAAGAGAGCGAGATTGATAATGGCAGATGCAATGTTGTGAACAGCCCCATTGTCAACAATAAAGTCATAGCTGATTCTGACGAGAAGCACCACCGAGAGCACCAAAAATGCGATGCAGATATAAAGCAGTCTCTTTGCTTGTCTGTATTCTTTTTCTGTAATCATAGTCGTATAATTATAATAATGAGCACAAAGTTAATTATTTTCTATTCCAAATACAAGATTTTTACTCTCAAAACAAAGTATTTTGCACAAAAAACGAGCAAATTAACGAATTATTCAATAACTTTGCAAAAAATTGGTCTACATTACTTAATTTCAAACTATGAAACTGAAACATTACCTCATTCCGGCAGTTGCACTGTTGTTTACTTCCTGCCAACAGAACAGCAATTTTGCTGAAGGTCTTCTCGAAGTAGAGGGCGGACAGATCCAGGGTTACAAAGACGAAGGACTTACAATCTTCAAAGGCATCCCATTCGCAGCTCCTCCTGTGGGCGAATTTCGCTGGAAAGCTCCACAGCCAGTCGTGCCTTGGGACACTATCCTTCAGGCTACTAACTATGCAGCTGGACCGATTCAGGGCGCACCTTCGGCTGAATATAGCGAAGATTGCCTCTATCTCAATGTGTGGACACCAGCCAAGACAGCCGACGAGAAACTGCCTGTGCTCGTGTGGATTTATGGCGGAGGCTTTTCATTTGGCAATACAGCCGACCCAAACTACGACTGCGAGGCATTGGCTCGTTCAACCGATGGACTTATCCTTGCCAGCATCAACTACCGTGTAGGACAACTCGGATTCCTTGCCTTGCCTGAACTAAGTGCCGAAAGTCCTGACCATGTCTCGGGCAACTATGGCTTGCAGGATCAGATAGCAGGCTTGGCTTGGCTCAAGCGCAACATCGCAAAGTTTGGCGGCGACCCAGAGCGCATCACGATTTTTGGAGAATCGGCAGGCGGCATCTCGGTCAGCATGTTGTGTGCTTCGCCTCTCTGCAAAGACCTTTTCCAGGGAGCAATCTCTCAGAGTGGTGGTTCGTTTGGCCCATCTCGTCCAGTGACTTATCCAGGCGAAAACATGAAGACATTGGCCAATGCCGAACAGGATGGCTTGAAGATCATGGAGAACCTCGGTGCATCGTCGCTTGCTGAACTGCGTGCAATGGATGCATGGAAGTTTGCCGGAAGAGGACTTGGCGCAGGTGGCTGGCCTGTTGTCGATGGTTTTGTGATACCTGACGACCAGTCGGTGCTCTATGCCGAAGGACGTTACAATGATGTACCTGTGCTCATCGGCTACAACAGCGACGAGGGCGCAAGCTTCTCATTCGGACCAAGCTCAGCAGAGTTCTATGCCCAGAGCACAAAGATGCGCTACGGACAGTTTGCCGATGCTCTGCTGGAGGCTTATCCTTATACCGAAGAAGATGGAGGCAAGCAGAGTCGCGACCTCATGCGCGATGCCGCATTCGGATGGCAGACATGGAAATGGGCTTGCCTTCAGAACCAGACAGGCAAGTCGAAGGTCTTCCTCTATTATTTCGACCAACATCCTGATTATCCAGCCGATGACAAGAATTTCGGACGTGGCTCATACCATGGACAAGATGTTAATTTCGTATTCCAGCACACTGCCAATTTCGAACGTCCAGAAGTCGATGTTCCTCTCTCTGTAACAATGGGCAAGTATTGGACTAATTTTGCCAAATACGGAGATCCGAATGGCGAAGACCTCCCTCATTGGCCTGCTTTCACCAACGACCAGCCTCAGTCGATGCATCTCACTGGCCCAACACCATTTGCAGGTCCAGTGCCAAGCGAAGCTGCACTCAATGTTCTTGACAGCTATTTCACATGGCGCAGAACAGACGAGGGCAAGGCATGGGCAGAAGCAAATTGATGAGAAGATGTTTGTTAAAGGGTATTAACTGTAGATAGCGAGAGATTGCGTGGATTTAATAGACAAAAACAAATTGACGTTACAAAAACACGCTGACAAAATATCTTTTGTCTGTTAATCCTAAAGCAAAGCGATAACTACCATTATCTCCAGTTAATTCCCTTTTACAAACCGCTTAACATCTTCACTTTTTCTGCAGAAACCAGATGGACAAACTGGCAGATGCGATTTGCTCCAGCATACGAGATGGGTTATGCAAATAATCCAAAGAACGCTTGGGTCTTCAACACATTAGATGTTTGTCAGTGACAAATTTGATAATATCACTCGAAATGAACTATATTGAGTTGGTATCAAGCAATAAAATGCATTTATCTATATAGCTCGGGTTATGTTAAGTTGAAATTTTGAGATTTTATAGGTTCAGCTCCTATTCTTCGGAAACTTCTCGTATCAATAGTAAAGGCAACTATTGTATTCGTCTTTTTTCTTCTGTATTAATAATTAATACACTTCCTTAAACGGCTTTAATTTCTTCCGAAAAATTTAGCATCCACTGAGAAAATACTCCAGTAAAGGCACGAGGCTTTTGCTGGAGTAAAATATTTCTTGAAAGAAATTGATCGAGAAATTTTCCTTTTGCATTAATATGGAAGTCGGCGTACGATGTCCTGGATTTTCTCGAAAGTAGTGATTCGAGTTGGAACCAGAGGCAGACGGAGCACATTTTCGCAGAAGCCCATTGAGTTGAGCATTGCCTTGACACCTGCTGGATTGCCATCTACAAAGAGCAGACTGAAGAGTTCCTTGAAGCGATGATGAATATCGCGAGCAGTGTCATATTCACCGGCACGAGCAAGACGAACCATTCGGCTAAACTCCTTAGGGAAAGCATTACCGATGACAGATATTACACCTGTAGCTCCGAGGGTAATCAGAGGGAAAGTGATGCCATCGTCGCCCGAAAGGACGTTGAAGCGTGCTGGCTTATTCTTGATGATATCGTCGATCTGATCGAAGTTGCCACTTGCCTCCTTGATGGCGATAATATTCTCATTGTCGTTGGCAAGACGAAGCGTCGTGGCGGCGGTCATATTGACACCTACGCGCCCAGGTACATTATATAAAATAACAGGCACAGGACTCGCGTTGGCAATTGCCATGAAATGATGGTAGAGACCTTCCTGAGAAGGCTTGTTGTAATAAGGAACCACCGAAAGCACAGCATCGACACCTGTCCAATCGCCAGTCTTGAGTTCCTCGACGATGGCCATAGTATTGTTGCCGCCGCAACCGAGTACTATTGGCACTCGGCCTCTGACCACTTCTGTTACGACCATTCTTACTTTCTGTCTTTCTTCAAGTGTGAGCGTTGGTGTTTCTGCAGTAGTACAAAGCACAGCGAGGAAATCGGCTCCCGCAGTTACCTGAAACTCTACAAGACGTTCGAGTGCCTGGTAATCTACAGAAAAATCAGACTTAAATGGTGTTATCAGGGCTACGCCCATTCCTTCTATTTTCTTCATAAAATTCCTTAAAAGATTCTTGCAAATATAAGGAAATATTTACATAATGTAAAAAGATAACACTATTTTTGATTAAATTTTTAATGCACCGACGATTTCCGATACATTTTGACAACCATGGCGTTCAAGATAATCGTTGATTCCATCGATAATCTGTACAGTGATGGTTGGATCGATGAAGTTGGCTGTGCCTACTTCGATAGCGCGAGCTCCACAGAGCATGAACTCTATGGCATCTGTGGCGTTCATGATTCCTCCGAGTCCGATGATAGGAATCTTGACTGCATTGTAGGTCTGCCATACGCAACGGAGCGCTATTGGCTTGACTGCAGCACCGCTCAATCCGCCTGTCACGGTCGAGAGCACAGGGCGCTGTCGTTCAGCATCAACTGCCATGGCAAGAACGGTATTGATGAGCGAAACGGCGTCGGCACCTGCAGCTTCTACTGCCATGGCAATCTCGGTGATGCTGGTGACATTTGGGGTGAGCTTGACGATGAGTGGCTTATTGTAAACTCGACGCACTTCGGAAACCACACCTTCGGCGAGGTCGCACTTTGTGCCGAAGCCCATGCCGCCAGCCTTGACATTAGGGCAGCTGATGTTGAGTTCGATACATGGAATGCTGTCGAGCTCGTTGAGCTTCTCAGCGCCTTCCACATAGTCTTCGACACATGAGCCAGAGAGATTTACGATGACGTTAGTGTCGAAATCCTTGAGCTGAGGATAGATATGACTGATGAAGTAATCGACACCTTTGTTCTGGAGTCCAACAGCATTGATCATGCCAGAAGGAGTCTCGGCGAGACGTGGATAGGCATTGCCCTGACGAGGGTGAAGCGTCGTTCCCTTGACGATGAAACCGCCGAGGCGATTGAGGTCGATGAAGTCGCAGAACTCTATTCCATAGCCGAAAGTGCCAGATGCGGTGAGTACTGGATTCTTGAATTCAAGACCAGCAATATTGGTTGTTAGATTTGCCATAATTCGTAATTCAGTTGTTTACCAGTTAAGATCCTTGATGTCGAATACAGGTCCCTCGGAACATACGCATTTGTGTCCGTCTTTGGTGTTCTCGACACAGCATAGGCACACGCCAAGTCCACATGCCATCTTGTTTTCGAGGCTTACCTCGCAGAAATGAGGCTTCGCATTTTCAGTCCATGAAGAGACGGTCTTAGCCACTGATTTCATCATAGGGCCAGGGCCGCAGACGCGAATGTTGTCATATTCCCCACTCTTGAGTCCAGAGTGCATTGTGACGAAGCCCTTTTGGCAGTCGATACCCTCGATGGTGCTGCCGTCTTCAGTTGTGACGAGCATCTTGCCTACCTTGAGGAACTCATCCATGAGCACGAGGTCTCTTGCAGTTCTGCCACCAAGCAGGAAGGTCACATCCGATCCTTTAGCCTTGAGTACCTTGCCGAGTTCGAGAAGCGGAGCAATGCCGACACCGCCACCGATGAGCAGATACTTGCCCTGATGGTCGATGGTGAAGCCGTTGCCGAGAGGATATATAATATTAATAATGTCACCTTCTTTGGCAAGAACAAGATGGTTGGTCCCATTGCCAGCACGCTGGATTAGGAGCCATAGCTGGTTGGCATCACGGTCAACGTAGTTGATTGAGATAGGACGACGGAGAAAAACCTTTGGTTCGCCATCGACTTTGACTTCAACAAACTGCCCTGGCTTGCTTTCTCCCATTGGAGAGCCATCGGCAGGAGTGAGCTTGAGGAGGAAGATACGTGGACTAAGGTCGATGTTCGCAACGACCTTGAAGTCGGTCATATTCTTTTTCATATATTGTTATTTGTTGTTATGTTTCGGATAAAAAGTACAATAAGTATTATCGTCATAGAAGACGGTTATATGATCGATGGGTTTTGGCTCGTGCTTGTAGTCGACACGCACAACTTCGCGCACAGCACAGTCCTGCACATCCTTATGCTGCTGCCTAACCATACTGCCCTTGCCAAACAATAGCCAGTCGGAATTGACATTTGGGTGATTGTTCAGTATCTTGAGTACAAGCTCAAGACTGGGTCTGTTTCTGCCAGAAGTAATGTGACTTAGCGCAGCAGGACTCGTGCCAATCTGCTGTGCGAAGTCTTTCTGTGTGATGCCTAATGCATCGATCAATTGTTCAATGCGGTTTGTCATGTCCAATAAAACGTTTTACAAATGTATATTAATTATTTTGAATAAGGGAAAAAGTATATCAAGAATTATAAGGCGATATAAATCTCCTTTTACAGGAACAATATCTCACTCCTGCTTAATTGGTGTTAATGCTGGAATAAGTAATTGAAATAAGGTAATAGATGTTTAATATATTGATATATAGAGAGATGTAAGTGATATGAACTTAGATTTTTAATGAATAATATGTCTGTATGCAAAAAGATTAAAAATAGCATGAAACAGAATGTGATATCTGAGGGTGTAAATAACACATTATCAGTAAAATAAAAGTTTAGTAATGTATTGTATATAATCTGTATATAATTTTTGGACATAAATCGTCTGTATTTGGTGATACTTTGGGTATAGACTCTTCTAAAACGAATAATTATTGGATTTCCATTTGTTAATTATTAACAAAGTAGTTTGTTCAAAAAATAGTCAAAAAATACTTGTCAAAATCTTTGGAAAACTCGAATAAAAAATTAATCTTTGCAAACTAATTCATGTAATCTTTTTTTTACTGACTATGACGATAAAGGAATTTACAGACGTCTTTCTCCCTACTTTGATTCAATATTATAATAGTGGACAAATAGATTTGCACGGATTGCTGGATCTTGACACATGGCGCAAGGTGTTCCCAGACAATCGCAATTCGCCACACGACTTCCTCTGGTATCAGATCAAGCTCAATGCCTTCTTGCTAAAAGATGGCACAGGTCTCATAGTCTATTCGCTGTTGGAGCCAAATGTTGCAGGAGAAAGAAAATTTATTGGTATAAGATTTGACAATAAGTCACGACAAATACAATATTATGTATTGGTCCGCCCGAGATTTTATGACAGTCCTTGGGAGATATATCAATACTCGTTTTCTAGCCACAAATATGTGTTCGATTTTGTGATTAACGGAACACATAGCCTCAGAGATTTTGTCAATACTATAGGTGCGCATGAACCAGAGATGCCCAAAGGACTGATTGACTTGGTTAAGGGAAAAATCAAAGAGACTTTCGGAATGCAGTGATTTTTTTTCGTATTTATATGCAAATTGTCCCACTAATATTTGGGAAAGTGGACGTAAAAGCTTATCTTTGCACCGCAAAACAAAGAATATGCTTTTCGAACTAAAGTCACCATTTAAGCCCATGGGCGATCAGCCAGAGGCAATACGTCAGTTGGTAGAAGGCGTCAATGACCATCTGCCGGCACAGACGTTGTTGGGAGTGACAGGATCGGGAAAAACATTTACGATGGCCAATGTGATAGCCGAGACCCAGCGTCCGACACTCATACTGAGTCATAACAAGACACTCGCAGCACAGCTATATGCAGAGATGCGCAGTTTCTTCCCTGACAATGCCGTGGAATATTACGTGTCGTATTACGACTACTTTCAGCCAGAGGCCTATCTCCCATCGACCGACACCTATATCGAAAAAGACCTGTCGATCAACATGGAGCTCGACCAGCTGAGACTCTCGGCCGTCAATACCCTGCTGAGCGGACGTCGCGACGTGGTGGTTGTCAGCTCAGTATCGTGCATCTACGGCATGGGCAATCCGCAGGACTTCCACGACAACATGATAAGCCTGAAAGTCGGACAGATGATTGACAAAGATGACCTGCTCAGACGTCTGATCAATGCGCAATACACACGCAACGACATCGCTTTGCAGAGAGGCAATTTCCAGGCCAAGGGTGAAACCATCGACGTCTTCCTCGTTTCGACCGATATCATCCTCAGGATAGTGCTTTGCTTCGACGAGATAGAGAGCCTGGAGACGCTCGACGTAACCACGGGGCACATGGTGGCAGAATATGACGAATACACCATACCACCGGCAAGCATCTTCACCACGACCAAAGAAAGAGCCGACAGAGCTGTCGATGAGATCGCAATCGATCTTGGCGAGCAGATCCGCTTTTTCGAGAGTCTCGGAGATGAGGTCAAGGCAGAGCGCATCAAAGAGCGTGTGACCTATGACGTAGAGATGATCAAGGAGGTTGGTTATTGTACAGGCATCGAGAATTATAGCCGCTACTTCGACGGACGCAAGCCTGGAGAACGACCTTTCTGTCTGCTCGACTGCTTCCCCGACGACTTCCTCGTGATCGTGGATGAGAGTCACGTGACGGTGCCTCAGATCAGAGGTATGGGTGGCAATGATCGCACGCGCAAGACCAACCTCGTAGAGAACGGTTTCCGACTGCCATCGGCCTTTGACAACCGTCCGCTGAGCTTCGATGAGTTTGAGGCATTGGTCAAACAGGTGATATTCGTCAGTGCCACGCCAGCCAACTACGAGCTGCAGCGATGCGAGGGCATCGTGGCTGAACAACTCATACGTCCGACAGGCCTCCTCGATCCACTTATTGAGGTGCGTCCGAGCGTGACCCAGATTGATGACCTGCTGGAAGAGATACAGAAATGTGTAGAGAATGACGACCGAGCCATCGTGACCACCTTCACGAAGCGACTTGCCGAAGAACTCGACGAATATATGCGCGAGCATGGCGTGCGATCGTCATATATCCACAGCGAAGTAGATACCCTTGACCGAGTGAGGATTCTCGACGAGCTGCGTGCCGGAGAGATTGATGTTGTGATAGGCGTCAATCTGTTGCGTGAAGGCATTGACCTGCCCGAAGTGTCGCTCGTGGCAATACTCGATGCCGACAAGGAAGGTTTCCTTCGCAACGAGACATCGCTCACCCAGACCGTTGGACGAGCTGCACGCAACCTGAATGGAAAGGCTATCATGTATGCCGACACCATCACCAAGAGTATGCAGCGAACTATGGACGAAACCGAACGTCGTAGGGCAAAGCAGATGCGCTATAACCTCGAACACGGCATCACGCCTAAGCAGATCGTCAAGGGCAGGAACACATTGCTCGACAACGAACAGCTCAAGGAGACACGCGAGATGTTTGGCGCTGTGATCGAACCTATAGTTGACAAGCAGAAGATAGGCACATCGGCCAAACAAAAGAGCCTGAGCATTGTAGCCGACGGCACAACAATCGACTACCAGAGCGTGCCTGACCTGCAGAAAGAGATAGACAAGACGCGTGAGGCGATGCTGACAGCAGCCAAAGCACTCGATTTCCTTGAGGCAGCACACAAGCGCGACTATATGCTCATGCTTCAGGAACGACTGGATAAGCTGACAAAGAAATGAACATACATCCTTAAATTATAATAATTCCGGCGTAGGTTGCTATAAAAACGCATTGAGCAACTGAGGCCTAATATTAACCGGTCGAAAGTACTTCATACCCGCATTTGAAGGCCGTAGATCACAAAAACATTATACGTTATGAAGAGCGATATCGAAATCGCAAGAGAATGCAAGCTCGACAGAATCGAGAAGATTGCAGAGAAGGCAGGAGTTGCAGTTGAGGACATCTATCCTTATGGTCATCACATCGCCAAGGTGCCATTGAGCTACATTGACGAAGAGAAGATCAAGAAGAGTAATCTCATCCTCGTGACAGCTATCAGTGCCACAAAGGCTGGTATCGGAAAGACAACAGTCTCGATCGGACTTGACCTTGGTCTAAACAAGATTGGCAAGAAGGCTATGGTGGTGCTCCGTGAGCCATCACTCGGACCATGCTTCGGCATGAAGGGCGGTGCCGCTGGCGGTGGCTATGCACAGGTTCTCCCTATGGAGAAGATCAATCTTCACTTTACAGGCGACTTCCATGCCATCACAAGTGCACACAACATGATCACAGCGTTGATGGACAATTACTTCTATCAGCGTCGCAAGGAGCTTCCACCTCTCAAGGAAGTGCTTTGGAAGCGCGTGCTCGACGTCAACGACCGTGGACTCCGTCGCATCATCCAGAGCATCGGTGGACAGAGCAACGGTGTGATGGGCGAATCGGGCTTTGACATCACTCCTGCTTCAGAGATCATGGCTATCCTCTGTCTTGCTACCGACCGTGAAGACCTCCGTCGCCGCATCGAGAATATCCTGCTCGGCTATCAGTATGACGGCACTCCTTTCACTGTCAAGGATCTCGGCATTGCTGGTTCAATCTGTGTATTGCTCGAGGAAGCACTCATGCCAAACCTCGTGCAGACTACTGAGAACACTCCTGCAATCGTTCATGGTGGCCCATTCGCCAACATTGCTCACGGCTGCAACACTATCCTTGCAACCAAGATGGGATTGAGCCTTGCTGACTATGTTGTGACAGAAGCAGGCTTCGGTGCTGACCTCGGTGCAGAGAAGTTCCTAGACATCAAATGCCGCAAGGCTGGCCTTTGCCCAAAGCTCACAGTAGTAGTGGCTACTTGCAACGGCCTTAAGATGCACGGTGGCGTTGAGGTAGATAAGATCAAGGAGCCAAACATCGAAGGACTCAAGAAGGGCTTTGCCAACCTCGACAAGCATGTGCGCAACATGCAGGGCTTTGGACAGACAGTCATGGTGGCATTCAACCGCTTCGCTAACGATACTAACGAGGAGATACAGTGTCTTATTGAGCATTGCGAGAAGGAACTTGGCGTTCGCTGCGTAGTCAACGACGGTTTCATGCGCGGAGGCGAAGGTGCCAAGGAGCTTGCAGAGGCTGTGGTGAAGGAGATTGAGACCAATCCATCAAAGCCACTCAACTTCACATATCAGGACGATGAGACACCACTGGCAAAGATCGAGGCAGTAGCTAAGAAGATCTATGGCGCAGGCAATGTCAACTTCAGCGACAAGGCAAAGAAGATGCTTGCTCTCGTTGACAAGCTCGGATTGAGCCACTATCCTGTATGCGTTGCCAAGACCCAGTACTCGTTCAGCGCTGATCCAAAGGCTTATGGCTGTCCTCAGGGCTTCGATTTCGACATCAACGATATTGTCATCAACCGTGGTGCAGAATTCATCGTTGCCATTGCTGGCGAGATGATGCGCATGCCAGGTCTTCCAAAGGTGCCTGCTGCCAACAGCATCGATATTGTTGACGGAAACATTGTCGGATTGTCGTAATCATCTGACGATATAAAAAAGACAGGGTGTGTCAAAAGCAACTGACACACCCTGTCTTTTTTGTCATATTGACAATGATTTATGCAAGGGGCTTTCTAGCTTAATAATCATGCATTAAGCACGAATTTCTCGATGGCGTAAGCTACTCCGTCCTCCTCGTTTGAGAGAGTGATGAAATTGGCAGCTGCAAGCACGTCAGGTGACGAATTTGCCATTGCCACACCCATTCCTGCGGCTTGTATCATCGAAAGGTCGTTGTTGCCATCGCCACAGGCAATGACTTCGTCGAGCGATATGCCCAATTGGCTGAACAGGCGCTTGAGCGAAGCCGCCTTGTCGATGCCGAGAGGCACGCATTCGAGGAAGAAATCGCACGAGCGGTAGATGCTCATCCTGCCCTCCATCTGCTTGGCAAGCTGCTTGTCGAGAACGGCAAGGCGGGCTGGCTCGCCCACGATGAGACATTTGTTGATAGGGAAATAGAGCTGGTTGAGGAAGTCGGGATAGTGGACGAGC
>SAMEA3663257__coassemble_670_pt1 | contig 12339 bp, 9 predicted proteins | sample SAMEA3663257__metabat2_low_PE_015 | metagenome-assembled genome bin SAMEA3663257 (sample SAMEA3663257) | pig gut metagenome | biome: pig gut; feature: pig-associated habitat; material: faeces | place: China | collected 2013 | reverse complement strand
TCAAACATTGGGTCAAGCTGTCGCAGATCAACACCTCCACCCTGTCCGCCATCATCGGCAGCACTTTCTCCAAGCGGAGGATCAGGCAAGATGAAGGCCGAAGGATAAGCCTGCTGCTGAGCAATGAAGCGGTTGATGGCATCAACCTCTGGAGTATCGACAAAAGCACATTGAACTCGCACAGGAGCATTGCCTGTAGAAAAGAGAAGGTCACCTCGACCGATAAGGTTCTGTGCTCCACTCTGATCAAGAATAATGCCTGAATCGACCGCCGAAGCCACGCGGAAAGCAATGCGGGCTGGAAAGTTGGCCTTGATTGTACCAGTGACAATCTTGGTCGAAGGTCGCTGCGTGGCAATGATCATGTGAATACCCACGGCACGTGCCTTCTGAGCAATACGCGCAATAGGGAGCTCAATTTCCTTGCCAGCTGTCATGATGAGATCGCCATACTCGTCAATCACCACCACGATATATGGCAGATAGTGATGATGGACACCCTCGCGGCTACCCATAGCAGCCCTGATGACCTTCGTAGGATTCAACTCACGGTTGATGAACTTAGCATTATATTCCTTGATATTGCGCAACTCGGCATCCTTGACCAATGCATAGCGGTCTTCCATCTCTACACAGAGACTCTGGAGAGTGGCAACCACTCGCGACACGTCGGTAATGATTGGCTCTGGCTCATCGCCCAACTTTGCAAGGTAATGCTTCTCGATACGGCTATATATCGAGAACTCAACCTGCTTAGGATCGACAAGCACAATCTTGAGCTGTGATGGGTGCTTCTTATATAATAATGAGGTGAGTATGGCATTCAAGCCGACCGATTTACCCTGACCTGTAGAACCTGCAACGAGAAGATGAGGCATCTTGGCAAGGTCGAAAGTGAAGACCTCGTTGGTAATGGTCTTGCCAAGTGCTACTGGCAGTTCCATCTTCGACTCTTGGAACACCTTGCTCGTGATGCACGAATGCATCGACACCGTCTGTGGGTCGCGGTTTGGCACCTCGATACCTATTGCAGCCTTACCAGGGATTGGCGCAATGATGCGTACGCCCGAAGTTGCAGCAATACACATGGCAATCTCATCTTGCAGGTTACGTACCCTGCTGATCTTGGTTCCAGTCTCAAGCACTATTTCAAAGAGTGTGATGGTAGGGCCAACCATTGCCTTGATGCTCTGAATCTCGATTCCATAGTCACTGAGTGTCTGACGTATCTTCTCTTTATTGGCATTCTGCTCCTCCATGTCGATTGGCACGTTGAGAGCATATTGCTTGAGAAGGTCGAAGGTAGGGAACTTATAGAACTCAAGATCCTTTGTGGGGTCATAAGGCACAAATTGCGTATCTGAAACCTCTGTTTCCGGGGCAAGTACAAAAACATCTTTATCTTCGTCTGCTACCTCGCCTTCCTCTTCGCTATTTTCTTTGCCAGCAACATCTTCACCTACCTCTTCTCTGGCCTCTTCACCAGTGGCTTCACCAGCATATACTTCGCCAGTAGCCACAACAACGTCATCCTGAGATGGTATAGAAGTTTGTTCCTGTTCTTGGTCTTGCTCTTCCACCCTTTCTGCTGATTCAAGCTCCTGTTGCTTCTGTTCTCGTTCTTGTTCCTCCTCAGCCTTCTTTTTCTCACGTTTTGCCTTTCGCTCCATCGCTTTACGACGCAGAGTAGCAAAAGGAACCTTGAACCAACCTCCGAACATTGAACGAGTGCTGTCGATAGTCTTACGATTGTATGAAGAAAGGCAAAGAAGGATAAACACAACGACCAAAAGCATCACTGTGCCTGGCCATCCCACATTTGCATGGAGAATCTGGCACAAATCATAGCCATGATGACCTCCGAGATACATATATGTCGAGTCGAAGCCACTGACATTTGAGACAACGCCAAACGTAGCCGACAGCCAAATACTCCAAGCTGCAAAACGCAAAAAAGTCCAGGCAAGAGAGCGTATAGAAATATTCTTTAGCAGACGATATCCCACACGGAACAATAGTATCACAAACAAGAGAGAAGATACTCCTATCCAACGGTTGATGCAATACTCGGCGGCAAACGCTCCAAAAGAACCTGTCCAGTTGCTGATACCATTACCATGACGAAGAACCTCACTGGCAGAGAGATTCTCGATGATAGCCTGATCGCTCTTTCCCGTCAAAAAGAAAGAAAGGAAAGCCATCATAAGTATTGTTGCGACAAGGAGTATGAGCAACCCCGCCACGAATCGCGTAACCTCGCTGCGCCAGAAAGCAAGAATCTTTGACGGCTTCTTGAGGTTTTTTACTTTTGTTGTATTCTTTTCTTTAGCCATAATCAAATATATATGCTCATGAGAAGAGTTTTTCTATCTTACTGATGTTCTCGTTTTGATAAACAACAACGACCTGATCGCCTGGCTGAATCTGTGTTTGACCCGTAATAGTCATACCAGTTCCATTGCGAACCAGTCCGCCCAATGTGATGTTGCGGCTCAAGCCCAGTTCGATAACAGGCTTTTGGGTGATTTTGGAGCCAGGTTGAGCCACGACATCGGCTACTGCAGCATCGTAAATGCTGAACGTCTTGGCATTAGTCTTATCGCTCTTAAGCAGCAATCGGTAAATAACCGAAGCGGTCAGCTGTTTCTTGTTGATAACAGAACCGATATTGAGCTTGTCGGCAATTGCTATGAAATCAACATCTTCCACTTCAACTACAGTCTTTCCTACATTGAGTTGCTTTGCCATGAGACAAGCCAAGACATTGCTGCCAGAATTCTCGCCAAGAGCAACCAAGGCATCTTCTTCGCCAATACCTAAATCGACAAGCGTATCAAGATCGGTAGTGTCGCCATTGATAACGATCGCCTTTGGCACCTGCTCCATCAATCGCTCGGCTGTCTTTCGGTCTTGATTGACAAAAACCACCGACATACTCTTAGGAAGATAATGAGTGGATTGAATACCGAGACGAGAGCCTCCCAAATAAACTACACGATTGATGTGGGTATCGCGCTTATTGCACGCCAAACGCACATAATTTGCGTTTTCTGGTGTGACTATGAAATAGATCAAATCGCCAGCGAGAATGACATCTGTTCCTTTGGGGATGATGGTCTCTTCTCCGCGTTGTATGGCTGCAACATGAAACTGACCATATTTCTTTCCTATCTCAATCAGCGAAAGACCTATGATAGGAGCACCCTTGTCCTGATATACTTTGACGCATAAGAGGAGCAAATGGCCATCGCACAATTCATGAGAGACTCGTGCCCATGGACGCATTACAGCCGAGGCTACCGCCTGACCTCCTAACAGCTCTGGATAGACCAGACGATTGATGCCAATCTTCTTGTAGAATTCGCAGCACTCCTCGCTCATAGTTTCATAATTATCGACTCGCGCCACTGTTTTGCGTGCTCCAAGGTTGGCTGCAAGGATGCAAGCATGGATGTTAATACTCTCAACTGGGGTAACCGCAATGAAGAGATCGGCATTTGGCACTCCAGCTTCTTTAAGATCGTTGATTGACGTTGGGGAGCCAATTAGCGTCATGATGTTATAGAATGTCAGCTGACCGACCTGCTCTGGATCAGAATCTACCAGTGTGACATCCATATTCTCCCTTGCAAGAAGCTTTGCCAAATGAGTTCCAACTTCTGCTGCACCAACAATCACAACTTTCATATCAATGGGTAATTATTAAGTTGTTCAATATGTTTAATTATCAGCAATATCACATTAATTGCTATTAATCGTTATCGTTCACCATTAACTTGGAAGCAATTCCTTCTGCATCTATGCCACAGAGATGATAGAGTTGAGCGACTGTGCCATGAGGGACAAAACTATCAGGCAAGCCCAGACAATCAATAGCGCCCTTATATCCCACACGGTTGGCCTCTTCGAGCACTGCGCTTCCGAAACCTCCAACCAGTGTTCCATCTTCGACGGTGACGACGTGACTGAATTTCGAGAAAACGTGTTTGAGCAACTGAATGTCGAGAGGCTTACAGAACACCATGTCATAATGGGCTATACTTCTGCCCGACTGCTCTGCTATCTCTATGGCTTTGGTTACCTCGTTGCCTATTGGTCCAAAACTCAAGACTGCGACATCGGCACCCTCCTTTAGACAATAGCCCTTGCCTATCTGGACTTCTGAAAGAGGACATTGCCATTCGACTAATGAACCTCGACCTCTCGGATAGCGTATCATCATAGGGCCATCGACCTTGGTGGCAGTAAACAACAGGTTTCGCAACCAATGCTCGTTGATTGGAGAACAAACAATCATGTTTGGAATAGCACGGAAGAATGCCACATCGAAAGCACCATGATGCGTAGGACCATCAGCACCCACAATTCCAGCTCGGTCGAGACAGAAAACGACATGAAGCTTGAGCAATGACACATCGTGAATCACTTCGTCAATAGCTCTCTGCATGAACGAACTATAGATATTGCAGAAAGGAAGACAGCCTTCCTTGGCAAGACCTCCAGAAAAAGTGACAGCATGTTCTTCGGCTATGCCGACATCAAATGTGCGGTCAGGGAATCGTTCCATCATGAAGTTCATCGAGCAGCCAGTAGGCATAGCAGGGGTAATTCCTACAATGCGAGAATCAGCCTCTGCCAATTCAACCAACGTCTTGCCGAAAACATCCTGGAAAAGAGGAGGCATACCTGAGGCATCTTCTCGAACCAGTTCTCCAGTCTCGGGGTTGAACTTACCTGGCGCATGCCACAGAGTAGCTTCTCGCTCAGCAGGCTCATACCCTTTGCCCTTGATGGTACAGAGATGCAACATCTTCGGGCCGTTCAAGTCTTTAATCTTGCGCAAGAAATGGACAAGACTAACGACATCGTGTCCATCTATTGGTCCGAAATAACGGATATCGAGACCTTCGAAGATATTTTGACGATGAGAGAAAAGAGACTTGAGCGAATTGTTGAAACGAATCACTGCACGGCGCATACTATCTTTCATCAAGTTATAACGCTTCAGGGTCGAATAGGCCTTGTAGCGCAATTGATTGTAGCGCTGAGATGTTGATATTTTAATCAGATAATTGTATAATGCACCGACATTCTTGTCAATGGCCATCTTATTGTCGTTAAGAATAATAAGCAAGTCATTAGGATGAGAAGAAGCATTATTAAGACCTTCGAAAGCAAGACCTCCTGAGATTGAAGCATCGCCAATGACAGCTACCACCTTACGGTCTTCGCCATGAATGTTACTGGCCACTGCCATGCCTAATGCCGCTGATATGGAATTGCTGGCATGACCAGCAGCAAACGTGTCGTACTCGCTCTCGGCTGGTGTTGGGAAACCACACAAACCACCCATCTGACGAAGAGTACAAAACTTATCTCGTCGGCCAGTCAATATCTTATGTGGATAGGCCTGATGTCCCACATCCCACACAATGCGGTCATAAGGAGTATTATAGACATAGTGCAACGCAACCGTCAGTTCAATAACTCCAAGGCTTGACGCAAAATGGCCAGGATGAATAGACACTTCATCAATGATAAACTTTCGCAGCGCTGCACAGACTTCTTCAAGTTTGCTCTCTGGCAAAGCTCTCAAATCCGACGGATAGCCGATTTTGGTCAGTATATCACTAATTGTTTCTTGCATAATATTGGCAAAATTATTAACTGTCAATGATATTTTGTTAATTAATCATTGTTTACCTTTTTCTTATTGTTAATACTATCTCTCAAGATAAAAATGGACTCGGGTCCCATATTGAAGAGCAAATCCAAAATACTGAGATTGGGCATGAATGGATATTTTTGGCCTACTACCTGATAGTATGGAACGGGAACAAATTCAGGCACAGAGATCGAGATGTCTTTCTTCGGATGGAGAGTATTGCGCAAATCTCTGACTCCTTCTTGTCCAACAGGCACATACTCTGACGTAAATTTGACTTGCGGCTGAAAACCTATCAACGTGCAAATATGTTGACGCAGTCTTTCGTTCATTGCAAACAGTGTGTCCTCCGACATCATTATCTTGATAATATCATCGATATAATAGTCATAAAAAGGAGTGTTGCCATAATTGCTCATCAATGCTATTTCATGTTGATGAAGCCAATCTCCGTGTCCACTAAGCCGAATCTCACTTATAGGGCACTTGACAGAATAGCCTTTCTCAACATTTACTGAGAGAGAGAGAGGTCCCTGATCTGTGCCAATGGACATGCGATTGCGATAGGACTGCTTGTTATAGTTTTCATGTGCCTCTATCAGGATTTCGGGCTCATGAAACAGCAGCGAATAATAGGCGACTGGTGCGAAATATGCAGTTGACAGAAGAACCATTATTCCTTACCGATTGAACTGACACGTTTAAAGAATCTGTCTTTTCGCCACTCTCCCGACTCATTGTCGATTGACATCCAGACCATTATTGGAGTACCGACGACATGGTCTTCTGGGACAAAGCCCCAGTAGCGGCTATCGGCAGAGTTGTCACGATTGTCGCCCATCATCCAATAATAGTTCATTTTGAACGTATATTCGGTCACAGGCTTGCCATTGAGGTAGCATTTGCCATCTTCAATGGTAAAGTCATTACCTTCATAAACTCTGATACACCGCTCATAAATGGCGATATTCTCTGGAGTCAATGGGATGGTAGAGCCTTGATTTGGAATGAATATAGGGCCATAGTCTGAACGAGTCCATTCATTGTTTTCACTTAGCGGATAAACGTAGTCTTTGCCGAAAAACTCTGCTGGTACTTGTGTTATTTCTTTTACACTCTTGAGCTGACTTAGCTTGCTCTTCATCTCTGCTGTGAGCGGTGACATGTATATCTTGCTCGTCTGTCCAGTTATACTATCGGGCTCAAGCCCCAATGCCAGACTGACCTGAGGATTAGAGATTTCGTACAGGTCGGAATTATATACACCCAGATTCTTCCATGTACGTTCGGCAATCATGCTGCCAGGCTGGGTAATAATGAAGTAGTTGTGCTGAACATAACGGGGATCATCGATTTTTGCACCATTAATATAAACGGCATCCCCGACAATTTTCAGCTCGTCACCAGGCAAACCAACACAGCGCTTCACATAATTCTCACGACGGTCAACAGGTCGGTAGATGATGTCTCCATATTGTGATTTATTGGTATGCAGAGCCTTAACTCCATAGTGGAACTTCAGTCGATAGTAGTCGTCGTCTTGATGTTTTGTTGCTACTGTATCACCATTCGGATAGTTAAACACTACGATATCGTAACGTTCGACATCCTTCAGTCCTTTCATACGGCGATAAGGCAACTTAGGCTCATCAAGGTATGACTTGCAAAAATCTACACCTCCGATCGATATGGTATGTTGGAAAAGAGGCAGATAAAAAGGTGTCATCGGAATGCGTGGGCCATAGTGATACTTACTGACAAGGAGATAGTCTCCTGCAAGCATGGTCTTCTCAAGCGAAGTGGTTGGAATCTTGAAATTCTGGAAAAAGAAACTCTGAAGAACCCATACCGCGCAGAGAGCAAACACAATGGCATCGACCCAACTCATCACTCCACGCAGGAATCCATTCTTGATGCATTTCCACCAATCCCATTTGATGAAATGACTCCAATAAAGATCGACAACAAAAGGGACAGCCAACAATGGGACAAATGACTGCATCCAAAAGGCAAACAACAATACCAATATTACCCAAATTGTGCATTTGGTAATATCGGATGCTGACATCTTTCTGCCAAAACCTCTCTTTTCCTTGTTTTCGTTTTCTGACATAATCTTAGAATTTCATCAAATCAGTCATTGTATATACGCCTTTCTTTCCATCACTCATAAACTCGGCTGCGATGACGGCTCCCAAAGCAAAGCCTCTGCGGCTCTTGGCAGAATGGGTCATGGTAATGGTATCGACCTCACTGTCATAAACCACAGTGTGAATGCCTGGGACTTCGCCTCTTCTGAATGCTGTCACCTCGAGCTCATTGTCATCGTGCGAGGCAAAAGTTGTGGCTACTTCTGCATTCTTTGCCACATCGACGCTCATGTCTTCGTTAAGCCACAGACAAGCAGTTTCCTTCCAGTGATCCTTGCGGTCAAGATTATCGGTAATGGCTTCTGCAATGGTAATGGCTGTTCCCGACGGAGAGTCAAGTTTATGAATATGGTGAGTTTCTTCGAGCGAAACATCATAATTCGGATAGTTGTTCATAATCTTTGCAACGTACTTCTGCATTGCGACAAAGATATTGACGCCGATACTAAAGTTTGATGCCCAAAACAGCGAGCCGTTAGTTCGCTCAACTTCCGCTTTCACCGTAGGCATCTCTTTGTACCATCCTGTTGAGCCTACTACGATTGGCACTCCTGCCGAGAGTGTCTTAGTGATATTGCCAATAGCGGTTTTTGGAGTGGTGAACTCTATCGCCACATCTGCAGATCGGAATGCGTCACTACCAAAATCATCAAGATTATTGATGTCGATCGTACAGACAATCTCATGTCCACGGCCAACTGCTATTTCTTCAATGATATGGCCCATCTTGCCATAACCTATAAGAGCTATCTTCATTGTTATTATTTTTGTGCGTCAAACTGACATTGTTATTATATATGTTTCTTTGTGTTTTACACAAAGTATAGGGACAAAGATATGCTAAATTAGACAAAAATGCAAATTAAAGAATTAGAATAGCAAAAAAAAGGCTCAATCTTTTCCAAATAGAAACAAATCACTTATCTTTGCCATAAAAATACACACAAATTTGTAACCATATATGGAAGAACTAATGTATTATGTTTGGCAACAGAAAATGTTCCATTCTATTTCAACTTTAGACAACACTGAAATTGAAATTATCAATCCTGGGGTAAGAAACATTGACGCTGGCCCTGATTTTTTTAATGCAAAGGTGCGCTTCAACGACACAATATGGGCAGGCAACGTGGAAATGCACGTCCGATCGTCCGATTGGTTCAGGCACCGCCATAATGAAGATAATGCTTATGAAAGCGTCATCCTTCATGTAGTGCTACAAGCTGATACGGAAATTAGACTGCATGATGGCGAAACCATTAAGACTGTAGTCATGAAGATTCCTCCTGAGGTACTTGAAAAATTCAAGAACCTCACATCATCCTTTATTAATAATTTTTCGGCTATCAACTGCAAGAATGATTTGGGGCGTGTGCCTTCTATTATCCTTCACGATTGGCAGACGGCTTTGGCCATACAAAGAATGTTGAACAAAGTCAACAGAGTAAGAGATATAATCGAAAATAAGCAGAAAAGCTGGCCAGAGGCTTTTTATGTGTTGCTATGCCGCGCTCTTGGGACAAGCATCAACAGCGACTGTTGTGAGAGGGTAGCTCGTTCGTTACCATACGCATTTCTTCAAAAGCATGCCAACAACATAAGGCAAGTTGAGGCTCTGCTGCTGGGACAAGCTAACCTGATTGACAATATTGAAACAAGCAATGAATACAACTTCCTTCGTACAAAGTTCGGATTATCGCCTGTGTGTAATTGTGCATGGAAATTTTCGAAAATTCGTCCGATTGCATCCCCAAAGTTTAGGCTACAGGCTTTGGCTTCAATCATAAATCATCATCCAAACTTGCTATCCGATGTCATTGCCTGTAGTGACATTAAAGCTATTAGGAAGATATTCTTTGTACCAAATGTACTTGGCATTTCTACTGTCAACTCTATTATTATCAACGCCGTGATTCCTACAATTATGGCTTATGGACAATGGCAACAAGATGAGGCTCTGTGCAACAAATCAATCGGTATGCTGGAAGAACTACCAGCAGAATCAAACAGATACATGGATCACTGGATTGCGTGCGGAATACCACTAAAGAATGCACTCGACTCACAAGCGATGTTACATCTGTATAAGGAGTATTGCGAGCCTCACAGATGCATGAGATGTAGGATAGGATGCTGGCTTTTGAAACACAATCACAGATAATACTTTAGGCTGCAAATTGTGCTATCAAGTCCATCGTAATGCTTGGGAGCTTTCACTTGACAGGCCATGCAACACCTCTATAACAAAACAATACCGTCATATATCCGATGATAAATGACGGTATTGTTTTGTTATTTCTTTCTTGAAGAACGAAGTCTATCTGCAGATGCAAGTAGAGCTATATCATAACACACACCCTTGATTGCCATGATATTGCCGAATATTGACAATCCTGGCATAATAATTGCAATGAGCCGTACACTATCTTTCAATTCGGCAGATTGCAATACAGGAAGAATAATATCTACACACGCATCTAACTCAAAGACATAAAAAAAGACGTAGAAAAAGACATCCAAAACTGATGCATATATGAGCAATCGCATCTGTAACTTCTGCTTCCTATACATAAATATTGACACCAAAGGCAATAACAACATAATAAGAAGTAAAATCAGAAGAGCCCATTGCATTACATCAACTGTCACTTCTGGAGTCACACTATATAAACCAAAAGCATTGAGTTCAAAAATAGCATCGCGTGTTTCGAATACTGCTAATGGGAACAAAAACAACATTAGAACCGCTATAGTGCTCGCGAGCATATAAACGGTCTGAATACGTTGCAACATATCAAAGGAAATTAATCTGGTTTTTATTATCCTGCTGCGACTGATTCAATCGCCAATAAATGTTTCCTTCAACATATTCTTGCGTTGCTATTAATGTCGGTTTTGGCAATTTCTCATAATATTTTGAGATTTCTATTTGCTCTCTATTCTCAAAAACCTCGTCAAGATTATCATTATTAGTCGCAAATTCTTGAAGTTTCTTGTCGAGATCATGCTTCATTTCACTGCCAATCTGATTTGCACGACGCGCAATGATTTCAACTGTTTCGTAAATATTGCCTGTATCCTCGCAAAGTGCTATCACGTCACGGGTTACAGTATTCAATGGTGCATTCGTTTTTTTGTAATCCATAATATGTATGTATTAATTATTATTCTTCATATTTTTCAAGTTGTTTATTAATCTTTTCAAACAACTTGTTTACCTCCTTGGTATATTTGCCATCTGGGAATTCTGTAGAGAATGTATAATATTCATCATACGCTTCTCTCAATCGGTCTTCTTTCTTATCATCGACACTGTACTCTGCTGCCTCATAGCGTGCCTTGAAAATGACATATCCAAGATCTTCGCGATATTTTGTATAAGGATAATCGCGTTGTGCATTACGTGCAGTAATAACTGCTGCTTCGTAATTGTTACCCATATAAGTACCGAGATTTAAGTACAGAGTTGCTGTCAAATATTCTTTGTAACAAAGTTTATCGACAAGTTCATATCTCATAGCTGTAGCACTATCGGCTAATGAAGACCTCGGATATGACTCTACAAATGAATCTAATTCTCTAATAGCTTTATTTGTAATGCTTTGATCAAGTCTTGCATCAGGTGAATCCATATAATCACCATAAGCTAGATTAAACCGGCATTCCATCGCCTTTGAGCCTCTTGGATATGTATTGCAATATCTAATAAAATACTCTCCTGCCGAAAGATAATCTTTCATATTGAAATGACTCATTGCAAGAAGATAAAGAGCATTTTCAGCATCTTCTGAACCTCTACTATACATTCTCACTACATCATCAAGCAGTGTGATAGATCTTGAATATTTGCCCTGATTATAATAAATCTGAGCATATTCATATTTTTCATCAATATCGGTACTTTTCAAGACTCTTGCATACTCTCCGCAAGAGGGAAAAAGAAACAAATACAATATTGTAGATATAAAATAAAAATATAATTTCATAAATCAAAGCTCTTTATGTAAGAACCAAAATAATAGTGCAAAATTACTACAAAATTATGATATATCCAAATAAAATATAGAATAGTTAATTATCTCAACCAATATTTAGCATCTATTTAACTATAAAGATTACATTATGAAAAGAATTTAACAAGAATATTGAATCATTCTAAATATATTGAAAATGTGAGATCAAAAACAACGAATAAAAAAGAGACCCAGACTATAGCTGTCTGAGCCTCTGTAAGGTGGCGGCTTTCTACTCTCCCGCGTTGGCAGTACCATCGACGTTACAAGGTTTAACTTCTCTGTTCGGAATGGTAAGAGGTGGAGCCCTTGTGCTATAACCGCCTTGTCATAAATGCCGTTAGGCATTAATGGTTTGGCTTATGCTTCTTGTGCATAACCGTATGTTTAAGTCTTTGCTTGACTGTATGGTTGACATTATTGTTCTGTTTTACTTCGTAATATAGACCTTCGTGTTAAAAAGAAGCGTTCGGGTGATTAGTACTGCTCGGCTGAACATGTCACCATGCGT
>SAMEA3663257__coassemble_668_pt1 | contig 12400 bp, 7 predicted proteins | sample SAMEA3663257__metabat2_low_PE_015 | metagenome-assembled genome bin SAMEA3663257 (sample SAMEA3663257) | pig gut metagenome | biome: pig gut; feature: pig-associated habitat; material: faeces | place: China | collected 2013 | reverse complement strand
GCTGTTTGCAAGATCAACATCGACTCTGACTCTCGTCTCGCTATGACTGCTGCTATCCGCAAGTACTTGGCAGAGAACCCATCTCACTTCGACCCACGTCAGTACCTCAAGCCTGCTCGTGAGAACATGAAGAAGATGTACATCCACAAGATCGTTAACGTGCTCGGTTCAGACAACAAGCTCTAATCCAAGACGTACGTCAATACATCTGGACGACCCAAACGGGTCGTCCTTTTTTGTTTAAAATTAATAATGTATATAATAAATTGCGATATTTTGCGTTATATCATTGTTATGACATCGATAAAGCGCATTCTCTTCATCATCTCTGCTTTCATATTACCAGCGGCAGTCATGGCACAAAGCTCACACGTCTTTGCGCCAGAGTCAGTGTTGTCGAAAGGCCGATGGTTCAAGATAGCTCTCGAAGGACAAGATGACGGGATATTCCAGATCTCATACAGTCAGATCAAAGCTTTGGGGATTAACAATATTGAGAATGTCGGAGTGTATGGATTTGGTGGACACTGTCTTGATGAGGATTTCAGCACCGGACATATTGATGACCTGCCAGAGATAGCCATCTACCACGACCATGCCAACAAGCGCATCCTTTTCTACGGACAAGGTCTCGTGGACTGGAGGTACGAAGACCAAAGATTCATACATACACGCAACACATACGCCACACAGGCATGTTACTTCATTCACGAGAAAGAGACGGAAGCCTTGCAGATGCAGGAGACTGCAAGTGGAGAGGACTTCGACGAAGAGGTAGCCTATTCAGACGCACATCTTCTTCACGAACAGGAATTGGTCAGCATTGGCAAGACAGGACGAGAACTGTATGGTGAATCATTCCAGCACAACCAGTCACAAACGATAAGTTTCAGCGAGTCTTTGTTGGCAGGCACAGTGAGACTGACTGCCAATTTTGCAGCATTGTCGCCCAATGCATCTGCGTTTACTGTAAAAAATGGAGATTCTGTGATTGGCACTGCCTCGGTGAAAGGCAGCAGCAGTGCATATACCTATGCCATAGGAACCAGCCTATCCGAAGAATTTTCTCTGGAAGAAGAGACAGCACCATCATTCAGAATTGTCTATCAGCCAAACGGCTCAGTCAAAAACGCCCATCTCAACTATATCCGCCTCGAAGGTCAGCAGAAGATAGCACTTGCCAAAGGCCAGGGTTCGTTCTTGTTCAGAAACGTGCGGTCGGCAGAGGCTTTGGTTAGATACACTATCGAAGGACTGGCAGGCAACCAATGGACAGTATGGGATGTCACCGACCCATTGAACGCAAAGATTCAGGACACCGATGAGAATGGTTTTGTGGCTACTTCAATAGGCCTAAAGGAATATGCACTCGTTGACCTCAACAGCAAAGGGTTCAGCAACGTCTCTATCATTGGCGAAGTCGAGAATCAAAACCTCCACTCCATAGGCGAGACAGACATGGTGATTGTTGCGCCCCAGGGACTGAAGGCTCAAGCCCAGCGACTTGCCGCTTTCAGGCAGGAACATGACCAGATGCAGGTCGTTGTAGTCACACCTCAACAGATTTACAACGAATATTCATCGGGAACTGCCGATGCCACTGCCGTCAGGCTGTTGATGAAGCAGGTGTTTACCGACAAGCAAGATCGCAGCAAAAAGAAAGGCGGATACCTTCTGATGTTTGGCGATGGACACTACAACAACCGCAAGATTGAAGGCAATGCCAACTATCTCATCTCGTACGAGACATCAGAATCGCTGGTCGAGACAGGGAGCACAGTATGTGACGACTATTTCGGCTTCCTCGACGACAACGAGGGCGGCAAGAAAGACCAGAATGGCTATTACCAGATTTCTTCCGACATTGCCGATATTGGCATCGGTCGTATCCCTGTACATAGTGCCAAGGATGCCGAAAACGTGGTAGATAAGATTATTGACTATAGCAGCAACTACCATTATGGCAACTGGAAAAACCGTCTTGTGTTTCTGAGCGATGACGACAAGATAAGTGATACGGCAACAGATTCGCCCAACTCGCACATGAGACATAACGACCTTGTGATAGATATCCTTCAAAACCAGCAAGGCCACAAGGAGTTTGTCTATCAGAAAATCTATCTGCCTGCCTATACTCAGACCACAACAGCCTCTGGCACTGATTATCCTGACGCAAGGAAACAGTTTATGGAAGCCCTACAAAAAGGCTCGCTCGTAGTCAACTATGCCGGACACGGAGCTTCAAACTCCATCACCCACGAGATGCTGATGACCACCGACAAGGCTTCACAGCTCAACATGAAGAATCTTCCATTGTGGATTACTGCCTCGTGCGACATCACAAGATGGGACAGCGATGACGAGTCGATGGGCGAAGCTCTCTTGCTCAACGACAATGGTGGCGCAATAGCACTCATCTCGACTGTGAGAGTTGTCTATGCCCAGCAGAACCTCTCGCTCAATACGGCAATAGCGCGTTGCCTCTTCAAAAGGAAAGCCGATGGCACCCGCTATAGGCTTGGAGACATCCTCATGGAGGCTAAGCAGTCGTTGAGCTCCGACTACAACAAACTCAACTTCTGCCTGATGGGTGACCCATCGATGATTCTGTCATATCCAGAATACCAGATGGAGATCACCGATATCGACTACGGTGAAAAGACAACGCTTAAAGGACGTGTCATCTTGCCCGAGACTGGCGAAACGGCAAGTGGCTTCAACGGACTGGTCTATCCTACCATCTATGATGCTTCCGATACAGTCACTGCCGACAAGGGCCTGTTCCAGGAACCTGTGTATCGCTTTGCCACAAGGACAAGGAAGATCTTCTCAGGACGCGACATTATCCGAGACGGACTTTTCGAGTTCTCTTTCATCACGCCTCTCGATGCCTCTGCCCATACCAACGATGGATTGGTCAGCCTCTATGCTTGTGACGAAAGCAACAATGAGGGAAACGGCTTCTTCGAGAATATGACAATCCATCAGGGTGAATCGCAGACAAAAACCGACACCATAGGTCCTGAGATCCGAAAGATCTTTGTGAACTGGCCAGACTTCAAAAGCGGAGACGAAGTTGGTCCTACCCCATATTTCTGTGCGGAGGTTCATGACGAAAGCGGATTCAACGTGACGGGCAACAATGTCGGACACGACATATCTCTCACTATCAGATGTCTCAGCAACACTATTCTTGGAGTCAAACAATATGCGCTGAATGATTATCTTGCCACTTCAATAGGCGACCCTACCACTGGCAATGTCAAGTTCTCTGTTCCCGAACTGTCAAACGGAGAATATGAGCTGACATTCAAAGTCTGGGATTCGTTCAACAATTCTGCGACATCGACAATAAGGATAACAGTCTCAGACAAGCACATCCAGAGCCCTGTGTTGGTTCAGGCCTTCCCTACTCCTGTTGCTCAGGGAGAAGCTGTGACCATCAGAGTACTCCACAACTTGCCCGAATCACCGACAACTATCAGGCTTCAGGTATATGCTCAGACAGGAACGAAGGTCTATGACTGCAGTATGTCAACCACATCTTCAGAGATACAGCTTCTTGACCAGGAAGACGAGACATCGTTTGTCGGAGCCTCAGCCATCAAATGGACAGCCAATGTCGTTCCTGGTGTTTATCTCTACCGAGTATATCTGTCGAGCGGCACGAGCGATACAGCTTCCGAAAGCAAGAAGATATTGGTAGTCAGCAAATAAGATTAACGAAACACGATAAGAAAGAATATGAAAAAACAATTATCGACATTGATGGCATTGACACTGTCAATCCCAGTTTTTGCACAGATTTCGTCGGGCGAGGGCAACTCGGCTGTCACTGATTTGGCAAAACAATACAACCCTGTGCAGACAGGTACTATTTCATTGGCAGTGGCTCCTGATGCGCGAGGAGGCTCAATGGGTGATGTAGGTGCGGCAACCGAACCTGACGAGAACTCTCAGTATTGGAATCCCGCCAAATATGCCTTTGCCTATAGCCGGGGAGGCATCTCTGTCAACTATACACCATGGCTCCGCAAGCTCGTGAGCGGCATCAACCTCGCATATATCAGCGGCTATTGGAAATTCGGCTATGATGACCAGCAGGCTATATCGTCTTCAATGCGGTATTTCTCGTTGGGAGAAGTGGAAGCATGGGATGCTTCGGGCAACATCATTCAGGTCATCAATCCTTTTGAGATGGCATTCGACATAGGCTACTCGCGCCAACTCTCAGAGAACTTCTCGATGGGTGTTGTGATGAGATACATCCATAGCGACATGACCTACAACGACGGCGACAACGAGGCTGCCAACGCCTGGGCTGCCGACATCTCTGCCTACTACACCGCATATCCTATGGTTGGCATCAATGAGTGTCAATGGTCATGGGGACTGAATCTCTCAAACATTGGCTCAAAGGTAAGCTATGACGGAGGTGCGACTTCTCAGTTCCTGCCTTGCAATCTCAGGTTAGGCACCTCATTCACCTTCCCTATCGATGACTATAATCTGTTTTCTGTAAATTTCGATGCCAACAAACTCTTGGTACCCACCTTCCCTCAGACCTATCAGTTCAACAATGGAGAAGGCGGAACAGACCAGGAAGCCTATGAAGCTGCCAAACAGGACTACTACGACATGTCGGGCATCAAGGGCATGTTCAAATCGTTCAACGATGCTCCTGGAGGGTTCAGGGAAGAGTTCCATGAAATCAACTGGGGACTCGGAATGGAATACACCTACGACCGCAGGTTCTTCATGCGTGCAGGCTATCATCATGAGAATGAGCTGAAAGGCAACCGCAAGTACTTTACCTTCGGTGCCGGCATTGTCCTCAATGTCTTCCACATCGATGCTGGCTACGTGCTCTCGACAGCACAAACCTCAGCACTCGACCAGACTCTTAGAGTCTCTCTCGGTTTTGACCTTGAGGGGCTGAGAGATCTGATCGGTTACGGAAGCCGAAGAAGATAAAAGAAACGGCAACAAAAAAGCGAATCACTCAAGAAGATTAAAAGATCTTGCGAGTAATCTTGAACTCAAGAAGAGGATAAACAGGGAAGCTCTTTGCAAAAGAAATGACATCAGCAACGCGTCCATCGAGATTCTTGACATCATGAGTGAGACTTGTGCCATCATGGGTGGTGACATTAGGCACACCACCCCAGAAGATGACACCGGCCTCGAAACCATATCTCCATTCTGGAGCCGACTTCATCGAGTGGTTCCATCCTAAGCCGACATAAGGCTTGAAGCTATTCACCTTGGCCTTAGCCCTGACTGTTCCATTCTTGTCAGGAACCATCATATAAGCCTTACCATCCGATTTGAAGTCTCCGACATGCATACCCATTCGTCCTGCCTCGTATATCTTGTCCTGAACATCAGGTGGCAAAGATATGTTGCCGAAGATAGGCTCGAAATTCTCAATCTTGTCATACATCGTGTTGTATATGCCGACACCCAAGGTCGTTGTCATATCCTTGATTGAGTTACAAGCACGTCCAATAGTTTTTGACCCCCAGAAAAAACCAGCTGTCAAATGCCAATCCTTATTGGTGGCAAGCGGGAAGAAATCAACCAGGACCTTGGCATTCACAAATCTGACCTTACAGTCCATGTCAACCCTATCATCCACGTCATAGCCAGTAATGTCCTTGAGATAGGCAGCCATCTTGTCGAATTTGGTTTCTACCCTATTTCCGTTTTCGTCATATTTCTTTTCCTCTTCCTCTCCTACCTGAACGCCAAAAGCCATCGATGTAGAAAGTTTGGGCATAAACGAGACTCCAGCACGCACATTGACCCAGTCGTTGACTGGCAATGATGCTTCGAGCGACAAACCCATTGTTCCCACACTTGCCGTTGCCGACAACTCGTCTATTTCAATAGATTTGATATAGTCTAAGACAGAAGATTGAGCATTAAGACCATGGAACAAAAGACCTGAAAAGAAAATAGCGAAAACGGATCTCATTGAAATTTTATTTTTTAATTACTTTTTTGCCATTGACAATATAGATGCCAGCAGGCAATTCCTCGAACGAACCTTCACATCGAGTACCAATAATAGAATAAACATTCTTTACATTATCAGCATCGCCAAATACCCCATCCAAAGAAGCAAAATCATTGGAATTCATCGCATAAATTGTCTCTTCCGAACCAGATGCGACAGAAAGATATGCCTGATTGGCTGCAAGATTCTTGGCAGTTGACAACACAAAGCCTAACTTGCCGTCAGATGTCTTTCCCAAAACACGCATTGTATTTTGGTCAAACTTCGTAACAGCATCTTTAGAGTAAATACGCAAAGGATTATTGAAATATACACCCTTCAACTTGTTATCAGAAATACTCTTTCCACCTGAAGCGTGAAGCTTCAGACGGTTCTTGTCTGGCTCTGAAGAAGAACATTCGATGATGACAGGCGTTGATGCCGGAATAATCTCATCCTCAATTGGCACCAAGTGTGCAGCAATACCAGATATATCCTTGATATAATAAGCTTTCATTCCCTCTGAAAAGAACGAGAAAGCAAAGTCAGCATAGAAAGGCTGATAATACTTGCCATCAATCTCGATTGTAGGCTTGATACCGAAGTAGTTGTCGCCTTCTTCTGTAATTGGACAAACCTTCCAGAGATTATAGTTACCCTTAGCACCAATACTCAGAATCGACACCTCCTTGTTTTCATAATAAGGGTCATCCTCAGAACCAAGATAGACAGTGGCACCAGAGACAGTGGCATACACCTGATAAGCATTAGCTCGCGAAGAATAGTAGATAGAAGGCGTATGACCGATAATCTGCTTCACGCTGGTTCCTTGTGACTTGATATCATATTCATTACCTTTAATCTGGCTGAAATAGAGTACAGTCGAAGGATTGCTGACAGCCTTGTCAAGACCTTTGATAAGCTGTATGGCACCCATATCTGGCGCTTTTGGATCAGCATCACCAGTATTATCCGACACGTATATATATCTCGAATCAGCCACATTGACTACTCGATAGAAACCCGTGCCGTTGAGTTGAGCAAAGGCATAGTTGCAGAACAAACAAGAAAGAACGAGTAGAAATTTATTCATGCTTTATGTTTTTGGCAAAATTAATATACCTACCTGCAGAAAGGAAGCAGGTAGGTATATCATATTAATAATGTATTATTCTGCTACGAGAATAGTAACACGGTTCTTGTCATTTTCAGCGAATGGCTGCTCGGTATCACCCTTAGCTGCGCTTGAGATACGATCAGCAGAGATGTTGTAGTTCTCCTTGAGCATACGTACCACCTTATTAACACGAGCCTGTGAATACTTCATGTTGATTCTGGCATTACCCGTACCCTTATCGGCATAACCTGTCACAGTAACCTTAGCCTGAGGATTGCGGTTAAGATAAGAAACTACCTCCTCGAGTTTAACCTTCTCAGAAGTTGAGATCTCAGAGCCACGAATCACAAAGTAGAGATCACGGCGGATAGGACCTTCCTTAGCAACTTCCTTATCACGATATACAATCTTCTCAACCTCCTTGATAACTTCACGATCAACGTAAGTAGGTTCACATGGAGTTAGCTTTTTAGCACGCTTAGTATAAGTCTTGCCGAGGTTAACCTTCACACTGGCAAGTGTATTGAAGTACCAGTCAGTATTGCTTGCCTTCTTTGAGTTGTAGTGGTCAGAAAGAGTATTGTAGCTGCTCTCGAGACCAAGGCTAACGCGATCGTTCACACGGAAATCGAGATTGAAGCCCCACTGAGCCACGAAACGAGTCTTGTGACCTGTCCAGAGATAAGCGAAATAATCTGCCTGATCAGGCATATCCTGCGAGAACTGATTGTTCAATGTCTCTGCGTCATCGTTGTTGAAGCCGACATTGACACCGGCACCAGCATAGATAGAGAAATCCACAAGACGCTTAGGGTTGAAGCCCCAGAGGAGGTTAGTTACATTCATTGTAACATCGAGAGTTGGAGCAACATAGTTCCACTTATATGAGAATGTCTGGTTGGCTGGCACATTATTTCTGTACTGGATACCACCCTTACTCTGCCAAGCATTGACAGCGAGACGAGCGCCCCAAATAGATGTCCAGTTGTATCCTACAGCTATCTGTGCGTTTGGAGAATTGAGGTCAGCCCAATCAATCTCTCCAAGAGTATGCTGGAAACCGAACTGGCCCTGAACATACCAGTGAGGATTGAAGACATATTCAGTCTCAACCTCTTCCTGTGCATAAGCTGTAAAGCAGCTTGCTGCAGCAAGTCCGGCTACGAACAATATTTTCTTGAAATTCATATTCTTTATTTCTTAAAAGATTGTTTACACTTAAAAAATCACTCTATTTAGGTTACTTAACCTTTACATAGTACTCACGCTGAGCAGGCTTACCAGCATAATCGACAACCTCATAAACGAGCTTGACAACCTTGCTTGAAGAAACGTTCATGTTCACCTTCATCACAGTGCCATCGAATACCTCACCGTTAACGTCTGCACCATTCAATACGATTGAAGCGCCATCAGCCTTGATGTACTTCTTGTAGAATGGAACGATCAGCTCAAGAGTGTTAGATGTAGGAAGGAGTTCAACCTCTGCGCTCTCAAGGATAGTAGGATCAGCCTCGATAGTACTGAGACGCTTAACCTTGTTACCATCTACTACATAGACAGCAGGATTGGCAGCCTTAGAAAGACGCTCAACCAAAGAGATTGTCTTGTTTACAAGAGACTCAAGAGCCTTATCAACGATTGCAGCAGAAGAACCTGTAGTGATTTCTGTCCAAGCATTATTAACCTTAGTGATGTAGTTCTGAACTTCTCCGATAAGCTTGTCCATGTCGCCAGAGGCAGCATCAAACATCTCGTTGAAGTCCTCCTTAGGAATAGTGATGTCGATTGGGTCGCTGTTTGAACCAATATTACCTTCAACACTGATCTGGATAGCACCAGCAGGGATAGTAACAACGATATCCTTGTCGAGACCCAACTGGATAGAAGGAACATCGATAGAAACCAGCTGTGAACCGAACTTCTGGATGAGAGCGTTCTGAATTCTCTTAACCAAAGCATTGGCACCTGAACCGATCTTGTTGGTAATAACAGAAGGGTCGATGTTTGACAAAGCGTCGAATGTAGTCATTGTGAGAGGCTCAACAGCAGCAGCGCAAATCTCATACTTTGATACGACAGCATTCTCACCCTGCTTAATCTCTACTGCATTTCCAGTGAGCTGCTGGTTGACAGTCTTGAATACGAGCTCAGCGATCTTAGAGAAGTCAACACCATCACCGATGGTAAGGAGATCCTTGACAGCATCCTTGAAGCCCTGGATATCCAAAGTCACATGCTGTACTTCATCCTTGTTGGTGAAAGTAGCTTTAGTCTCATAGAGATAGTTGTTGGCACGAGTGTAACCAAGCAGAATCTCATGCTCAGACTTCTGCAATGGAGTCAAAGCAACACCCACCTTGTTACCCTTGCTGGTAACGAGATTAACATCAACGCCCGAGAAGTCAACGTTCAATGGATCAACTGAAAGGTAGAGAGTACCGAGGTTACCGCTTACGATATCACCACCTACGATATTACCATTGAAATCGATAGCAGTCTTAACCTCGCCATAATAACCGAGGAGCACATTGCTTGAAAGACCTACAGGAGTATTGAACGAACCGAATGCAGGAGTATAAACCGACTGAACAGTGATACCCTTTGCCTGAGATGCGAGTTCATTGATCTTGGCAAGAAGTTCAGTATTCTTAGCCTCAAGAGCATCAACGCGCTTGATCACTGCATCGAGCTGCTCAGCTGTTGCAGTATTGATTGTCTCTTTCAAAGCTGCGATCTCAGCCTTAAGAGCTGCAACCTCAGACTGGAGAGCTTCACAATCTACAGAGCAAAGGCTCTTCTCAAGAGCTTCAATACGATTCTTGAGCTCATTGTAGTGCTGAGTTTCCTTAATCAAAACCTCATTGTAGAGATCTGTGTTAGTGTCCTTGCAAGACTCAAAAGTACCCACACTAAAGAGTGCAGTAGCTACAAGGAGAAAACCATAAATTTTCTTGTTCATAACTAAAAGAATTAAAAATAAGTATTAAAAAAAATTAATAATCGATTCTATGAATGCAAAGATAGTTATTATTTTCAATAATAGGCAAAAAAATCAAAGTTTTTTTTCATTTTTTGTTCAAAACCGTATATTTTTTACTTTTTGAACATTTTCATCATTCAATTGACTAGTTTTTTGGCTCTTCCTTAATCGTTTTGATGAGATCAGGAATGTTTTCTTTCATCCATGGCGATACCACAACAAACCATGCACAGGCGAGAGCAAAACCCAGGAATGTAATCAAGATGCAAGTCTTAGCCCTGCTGTTCACAGGACGCTGAGGCAAGGTAGCAGGTTCTACCACAGCGAAGACAGGCTTAACCTCTTGCAAATGAGCTCGTGACAATTCACGCTGCTGCACCATCTGCTGATACACCTGACTCGCAATGCTCGCTTCCTGTTCCAGGCGCTGACTACGCACCGAAACCTTCTGCAGGATTACGCTGCGGTTGTTGTCCATGCTCTCGGCATAGGCTGCCTGAGCCTCGACCATCTTCTGATATGTGCTGTCGCACAATGCAGAATAATACTCGAAGTTATTGCGCTCCTTCTCCGTGCGGTATTCATACACATATTCCCTGAGCCTGCGACAGACTGTATCGGCAAGCTGGGCACACATCAACGGGTCTGTCATAGAAACCGAGACAGTAGTAACAGCTGTCTTCTTATCTACCGAGACATTGATCATATTCTGCATAACTTGCAACACTAGCGACTGCTCACGAGTCAGACGCGACAGATCGTACTTCAGATAATCTGGATCTTCTACAGGCGCACCGAATATCGACTCCTTGAGCTTTGTCAGGAAGCCTTTTTCTTCGTTGCGATGAGTGATAAAGTCGAAGAGCTTAACCGAAGGAAGCGGGCCTTCAAGCACACGCCTTGCTTCTATCTTGTCTTTTGGCAAGACTGGCATCGGATTGAGTTCTACATCGAAGAGCTGGGTCAGGAACGGAGTACTCTTGGCAATCTCAGGAAATATCGTAATATTAAGCGCATCGGCTGAAGACGAGCCAGAGCCCAAGTTAACGCCTAACATACTCGCTATGCTTCCCAACGAACCAGAATTCCTTGCACTGCCCTGAATCTCTGGAGCTAAGGTTACAGAAACCGAATACTGGCGTTTCTGCGACAGCGCAATCACTACACTAAGCACAGCAAAGCAGAAAGTCACTATTGCAATCTTGCGCCAATTCTGAATTGCCAACTTCAAATACTTCGCCCAATCGATAGGCTCATCGTCATAAACCTCAGACTTGTCACGCTGAGGAGATTGGTAGTTATTTTCAGTCATAGCAATTATTTCAAAAGATTAGCAATAGAAACACCCATCATACCGAGAGATGCCGCAGTAGTTGACACACTCATGAACTGCTGGAGCTGGTTCTCCTTCTTTTCCTTCTTTGGGATATAGATCAGCGCTCCAGGCTCGATGGTGGTGAACTTCTTCAGGCGAGACACACGACCATTCATATAGATGATAAATGCTTTTCTCTTGTATGCACGCTTCGCATAACCACCGGCAGCATTAATCAAATCCGATTTCTTCAAACCTTTTTGGTAAGACACGGTAGTAGGCATTTGCACTGCACCGGATATTGTTACCGTATTCTTATATACCGGCACCGAAAGCATATCGCCTTCTCTCAGAATCAGGTCGTTTTCTCCTCCAGGGTTCTTCAAGGCATCAGCCAAATCAAAAGAAACGAGATAATACATACTATCCCGAGAATCAACCAGACTGTCGCCACCAGCCTTAACAGCATCCATGATAAGAGACATTAGCGTAGCATCTTCCGCTGTTCTCAGTCTCATGAGTCGCGCACCTTTCAGGTATGCGAAATCTGTGATATTGCCAGCCTTTGCAATCAAGTCAGAAACTCTTTCCTCTCGCTTGCTCATGTTGTATGTACCAGGGAAATTGACCTCACCGGTAGCAGATACAGTCTTGCCTGCCACATAAGACGGACTACGACGAACTGTAACAATATCATATGGCTCGAGCACGAACTTATCGGCACCATCTACAGCAAAACCATTCTCCATCGAGAAGGTGAAATATGTAGCGATATCCTTCTGTGCCACTAAACTCTCGTTGTCAGTCACCATTCTCGCCACATCAATACGAACCACCGAAGCGCTTCTCAGCAAGCCACCTGCCTGAAGGATCAGATCCTGGACAGTAGTATTGGCTGCAAATGGGAAGGTTCCGGGGATTGCCACTTCTCCATTGATCGTCAAAGTACCCAGATCATTGAGTTCGAAGACACTATGAACAAACAAT
>SAMEA3663257__coassemble_583_pt1 | contig 15698 bp, 13 predicted proteins | sample SAMEA3663257__metabat2_low_PE_015 | metagenome-assembled genome bin SAMEA3663257 (sample SAMEA3663257) | pig gut metagenome | biome: pig gut; feature: pig-associated habitat; material: faeces | place: China | collected 2013 | reverse complement strand
TGATGTCGCCAAGAGCAGGAGAAGAGAGCACGCTCTCGCGAGCCTTCATCCAGCCTCGGTTACCACGCACGGTGTTGATCTCACCATTGTGGCAGAGATAACGGAACGGCTGAGCTAACTTCCATTTAGGGAAGGTGTTGGTCGAGAAACGGCTGTGCACCAATGCCAGACCCGAAGTGAAGTAGCTGTTGCTCAGGTCTGAGAAGTAGCGACGCAACTGGCCGCTGGTGAGCATACCTTTATATATAATGTTCTTGCTCGAGAGCGAGCAGATATAGAAGTCCTCATAGGCTTCACCAAGAGCAGCCACACGGTTCTCGGTCTTCTTGCGTATCTTATAGAGAATACGTTCGAGTTCTGGAGCACGGTCTTCCGAAACGCCATTGATGAAGATCTGTTTCACCGCAGGCTCTACTTCGCGAGCAGCCACACCCAGCACCTCAGGATTGGTAGGCACTGTACGCAGGTGCATAAGGTTGAGACCTTCGCGCTCTATCTCCTCGATCATGATGCTCAACACCTCGCTCTGGAGTGCAGCATCTTTTGGAAGGAACACCAGACCTGTACCGTATCTGCCCTTCTCTGGCACTGGAATACCTTGCAGAAGTATGAACTCGTGAGGGATTTGCAGCAGGATACCTGCACCATCACCTGTCTTGTCGCGCGTCTCTGCGCCTCGGTGCTCCATGTTCTCGAGCACTCGCAATGCATTGTCAACCAGCTCGTGGCTCTTGCCACCGTGGATATTGACTACCATACCTACACCACAAGCATCATGCTCGTTGGCAGCAGAATACAAACCTGCTTGGCGTGGTTGCTTTCTCAAAGCCCGCTGTGTTGCTTTTGTTACCATAACTTTACCTTAAATCTTTATATTTTTGTTTATCTATTTGCTTTTGTCACCGCAAATATATAGCAAATAGTTATACTATCATTATTTTTAATGGAAAAAGGCTACATTTTAATCATTTTCGCTTTCATAAAGCCTTATTTTGCAAAATAGCCGTTGCAAAATTATATATTCTAAGTGCTAAAAATAAGAAAATGTTAGTATTTTTGAACTTTTTAGAGCAAATAGTTGGCAGATTAACCAAAACACTATACATTTGCAACGTAAATAAGAAAATTCAAGCAATCTTATTACAAGAATATGCAAAAGTAAATGTATATACAAAAAAGATTAACAAAATATACAGAGCAGCATATTTACAAGAGGTAAAAGTAATATACATTATTAATATACGTTATAAAAAATTGTGTTATGAGCAAATTGAGATTTGATGCTATCGAACAAGCGTTCAAGAAGCATGCAGTAGAAGTGGTTGCACCAGAAGGACGTCCTTCAGAGTATTTTGGGGAGTTGGTTTTCAACCGCGAAAAGATGCAGAAGTATCTCGATGCAAAGACCCTCAAGTCATTGCTTGATTGTATCGACAACGGCAAACACCTCGACCGTACTGTTGCCGACGGTGTGGCAGCTGGCATGAAGCAATGGGCTATGGAGCATGGTGTGACTCACTGCTGTCACTGGTTCCAGCCACTCACCGAGACCACAGCCGAGAAGCACGACTCTTTCATGGAATACGACTGGAAGGGCGGCATGATCGAAGAATTCGAAGGCAAGAGCCTCGTACAGCAGGAGCCTGATGCTTCGTCGTTCCCTTCAGGAGGTATCCGTGCTACATTCGAGGCACGCGGCTATACTGCCTGGGACCCGACAAGCCCTGTGTTCATCCTCGACGACTGCCTTTGCATCCCAACAGTGTTCATCTCATACACTGGTGAGGCTCTCGACTACAAAGCTCCTTTGAAGAAGGCTCTCAAGGCTGTCAACGATGCCGCAGTGCCAGTGTGCCAGCTCTTCGACCCTAATGTCAAGCACGTACAGAGCAACCTCGGCTGGGAGCAGGAGTATTTCCTTGTTGACGATGCTCTCTATGCTGCTCGTCCTGACCTCATAGCCACAGGCCGCACACTCATGGGCCACGGCTCAAGCAAGAACCAGCAGATGGACGACCACTATTTCGGTCAGATTCCTACTCGTGTCCAGGCGTTCATGAAGGATCTTGAGATTCAGGGTCTCCGCCTCGGCATCCCAATGAAGACTCGTCACAACGAGGTTGCACCTAACCAGTTTGAGTTTGCTCCAATCTTCGGCGAAACCAACCTTGCTGTCGATCAGAACATGCTCATCATGGGCGTAATGAAGAAGGTGGCTCGTCGCCACGGATTCCGCGTACTGCTTCACGAGAAGCCATTCGACGGCATCAACGGTTCGGGCAAGCACAACAACTGGTCACTCAGTACCGATACAGGAGTCATCCTCCTCGCCCCTGGCAAGGATCCGATGTCAAACCTCCAGTTTGTCACATTCTTCGTCAACATCCTCATGTCATTGAAGCGCCATGGCGCCTTGCTCAAGGCTTCTATCGCTTCGGCAACCAACGCACACCGTCTTGGTGCCAACGAAGCACCTCCTGCAATCATCTCTGCCTTCCTTGGCAAGACAATGACCGATGTGCTCCACAAGCTCCTCACCGTGAGCGACGATACCGACATCGTGATTGCCGGCAAGCAGGCTTACGACCTCGGACTTGTCGAAATTCCAGAGATCTTTGTCGATAACACCGACCGTAACCGCACATCGCCATTTGCTTTCACAGGCAACCGTTTCGAGTTCCGTGCCGTAGGCTCAAAGGCCAACTGCTCATCGGCAATGACTACTCTCAACGCTATGGTAGCCGAACAGCTCATCGACTTCAAGGCTGCTGTAGATAAGGAAATGGCTGCAGGCGCAAGCGTGAAGGTTGCTGTGATGAAGACACTCAAGCCACTCATTGCAGAGATCATCGACACTGTTTGCTTCGATGGCAACGGCTATGCAGAAGAATGGCCTATCGAGGCTCAAAAGCGTGGTCTCGACATCGAGCGTTGTGTTCCAAAGATGTTCCTCGAGAATGTTAAGCCAGAGGCTGTTGCAATGTTCGAGAAGCTCGGAGTATTCACTGCTGCCGAACTCGAAGCACGCAACGAGGTCAAGTTCGAGACATACATCAAGCTCGTGCAGATCGAAGCCCGTGTGCTTGGCGACCTCGCCATCAACCACATCATTCCTGCAGCAACAACCTATCAGTCAACACTGCTCAAGAATGTGGCTATGATGAAGAACCTCTTCCCTGTCGAGTGGGAGACAATGGCTTCTCACGAGTTGTGCATCATCAAGAAGATTGCAGCCTACAATGCAACCATCAAGACCAAGGTTGATGAGATGGTACAGAAGCGCAAGGTTGCCAACAAGCTCGAAGATGGTTACGAGAAGGCTATTCTCTATTACGAAATTGCCGAGTCATTCAATGCTATCCGCAAGCCTATCGACAAGCTTGAAGAGATTGTTGACGACAACATCTGGCCAATGCCAAAGTATCGTGAACTGCTCTGGATCCGCTAATCATAGCAAGCAACAACTATAATAACGCAAATAGTTATAACCATCAACAATATTATTTTTTTAGCCAAAGTGTTTTAAGGTATGAAAAAAATTGAAGCAATTATCCGCAAGACCAAATTCGAAGAGGTCAAGGAAGCGCTGCTGAGCAGCGATATCGATTGGTTTGAGTATTGTCCTGTCCATGGTATCGGACAGAGCCGTCAGGAGCGCATCTATCGTGGTGTGCAGTACAGTACAGATGTGATCGAGCGCATGAAGATTTCAATCGTATGCCGCGAGATGTTTGTACAGCCTACGGTTGATGTCATCAAGCGTGTAGCCCACACCGGTGAAGTCGGCGACGGACGAATCTTCGTTTCTGAGGTGATCGATGTCTGGTCGATCCGCACAGGCGAAAATGGCGATACCGTATTGAGAGACAAGAAGTAATTATGACCAGATAAGTCCTGGTATTTATGTTTAACTTTAACAAGGAAATATTATGATTTTGCTCGATATCGTTGCTCCTGTGGTAGAGGAGTCTAAAGACTTTGTGAATGGCTTGGATACCCTTTGGGTACTGTTAGGCGCAATGTTGGTGTTCTGGATGCAGCCTGGCTTTGCATTTGTCGAAGCAGGTTTGACACAGCAGAAGAACACAGCCAACATCCTGATGAAGAACTTCGTTGACTTCATGTGCGGCACCGTGCTGTACTGGGTTCTCGGATTCTCTCTCATGTATGGTGCAGGCAATGCATGGATTGGCTGGGAAGGTTTCGGTTTCATTGGCAGCGACAGCAACGTGCCAGCCGAGGCTACTTTCATCTTCCAGACTGTGTTCTGCGCAACTACTGCCACCATCGTCTCTGGCGCAATGGCCGAACGCACTAAGTTCTCGATGTATGTGCTCTACAGCATCCTGATCTCAGCATTCATCTATCCATTCGAAGGCCACTGGTCATGGGGAGGCGGATGGCTCTCAGAACTCGGCTTCCACGACTTTGCAGGCAGTACAGTGGTTCACCTCTGCGGTGGTGCTCTCGCCCTTGCTGGTGCCATCGTCCTTGGTCCTCGTGTCGGCAAGTACGACAAGAACGGCAATAGTCGTGCTATCCCAGGTCACAACCTCGCATTCTGTGCACTCGGTGTCTTCATCCTCTGGATGGGCTGGTTCGGCTTCAATCCTTGTAGCACGGTAGCCGCTACTGGTTACGACAATGCAGTAAGCATGAGCCATGTGTTCGTCACTACCAATATGGCAGCTGCTACTGGCGGTATTGCAGCACTCGCCTACACCTGGATTGTCGATGGCAAGCCATCTCTCTCAATGGTGTGCAACGGTGTACTCGCCGGCTTGGTCGGCATCACTGCAGGTTGCGACTGCGTAAGCGTTGGTTCTGCTGCCCTGATCGGTGTCATCACTTCAGCCATCATGTGCTTCTCAGTTAGCTTCATCGACAAGAAGCTCAAGATCGATGATCCAGTAGGTGCTGTTTCTGTTCACGGTGTTGGTGGTCTCGTCGGCACAATCCTCACTGGTGTGTTCTGCGACAGCTCGATCGACGGTGTTGAGTGCTCGGTTGGCGTTCAGGCCCTTGGTGCAGTGACTGTAGGCGTATTTGCTTTCATCGCAGGTATGATCCTCTTCAACGTCATCAAATATACTCACGGCATCCGTTGCGACAAGCGCATTGAGGAAGAAGGTCTCGATGTATATGAACATGGTGAGAGCTGTTATAACTAATTCAAGAAACTACTAACAATAAGAATCCATACTTAGTGTGTCATGACCATTCCGAAGTGTTTCAGTAATGAGTAGTTTGTTGTTTGCAATCATGGCAGATTAAGTATAGGTTCTGACTAAAAAATTTATGATTATGAAAGTTTTAAGGTTTATCGTTGTTGCTGGTATGTGTACTTGCACCTGTTTTGTCACCAAGGCACAGGACAAGGTAGAAGGATCGATGGCTGTCGATGTAGTCAGCCAGTATGTATGGCGTGGTCAGGAGCTTGGCAATGCCTCTATCCAGCCGGGATTGGGCATCAGCTACAAGGGACTCTCGCTCAGTGCATGGGGAAGCGTAGGACTGACTTCTGCCGACGACACCAAGGAGTTCGACCTCACTTTGGGTTATAGCGCAGGTGGATTCAACATCGGAGTGACCGACTACTGGTTCAATGCCGGTCTCGATGGCAAGAACCGCTACTTCCGTTACAACTCCCACAGCACCAATCACGTGTTTGAAGGCAACATCGGTTACGACTTCGGCTGTCTCAGCCTCCAGTGGTACACCAACTTCGCTGGCAACGATGGCGTGAACGAGGACGGCGACCGTGCCTATTCTTCATACTTCGAGATTGGCGTTCCATTCAGTTTCGTATCATGCGACTGGGAGGCAGCAGTAGGTGCAGTGCCTTATGCCACTTCATTCTACGGAACATCAGGCTTCGCTGTAACAGAGGTTGCACTCAAAGCTACCAAGGAATTCAGCATCGGCGACAAGATCACAGTTCCTGTATATATGGGTGTTTCAGCCAACCCATGCTCGCAGAACTGCCACTTCTATGCCGGTTTCGCATTCCAACTGTAATTTAGTCAAAACTATCTGAAAAGACAAGAAAGCAAAGAAAAACGAAGATTATTTATGGACAATTCTCTTTCTTCTTTTTCTTTGGTTTCTTGTAAATACGAAATATTTACAAACTCTTAATTGTTTACTATCTATCATGTGTAGCATCGTAGGAATATTCGATATCAAGCAACCAAGTTCAGAGCTACGTACCAAAGCGCTCAAGATGTCACAGAAACTGCGTCATCGCGGACCCGACTGGAGCGGCATCTATGTAGGCAAGACAGCCATTCTGGCACACGAACGACTCTCGATCGTCGATCCTTTGTCGGGCAAGCAGCCTCTCATCTCTCCTAACGGAAAGGAGATTCTCTGTGTCAATGGCGAGATCTACAACCACAAGGACATCCGCCGTCGCAGCGACTATGCTTTCAAGACTGGCAGCGACTGTGAAGTGATACTCGCTCTGTGGGAAGAGGTGAAGGCCGACCCAAAGAAAGACTTCACATGGCTTCTCGAACAGCTCAACGGCATCTTTGCTTTTGCGCTTTACGACGAGGAGGCCGACGAATACCTCATCGGACGCGACCCTATCGGTGTCATTCCTCTATATATCGGTCACGACAGCGACGGAAAGGTCTATTGCGCTTCTGAACTCAAGGCTCTCGAAGGTTTCTGCGACAGCTACGAACCATTCCTTCCTGGACACTACTACTCTTCACGCGATCACCAGATGCATCGCTACTATGTGCGCGACTGGATGGACTATTCAGCAGTGAAAGACAATACGGCTTCGAGCGATGACGTGCGCGAAGCTCTCGACGCTGCTGTGAAGCGACAGCTCATGTGCGACGTTCCTTACGGTGTGCTTCTCTCTGGCGGACTCGACTCATCAGTCACCTCAGCCATCGCCATGAAGTATTCAAAGAAGCGCATCGAGACCGACGACCAGCACGGAGCATGGTGGCCTCAACTCCACTCGTTTGCAGTGGGTCTGAAGGGCGCACCCGACCTTGCCAAGGCTCGCGAGGTGGCAGAGCATATCGGCACCGTGCATCACGAAGTCAACTACACCATTCAGGAAGGTATCGACGCCATACGCGATGTCATCTATTTCATCGAGACCTACGACGTGACCACCGTTCGCGCCTCTACCCCAATGTACCTGCTGGCTCGTGTCATCAAGAGCATGGGCATCAAGATGGTACTCTCGGGTGAAGGAGCCGACGAGGTGTTCGGCGGTTACCTCTATTTCCACAAGGCTCCATCGGCCGAAGAGTTCCACAAGGAGACAGTGCGCAAGCTCGGCAAGCTATATCAGTACGACTGCCTACGTGCCAACAAGAGCCTCGCTGCATGGGGTGTCGAGGGGCGTGTGCCATTCCTCGACAAGGAGTTCCTCGATGTGGCAATGCGACTCAACCCTGAGGCAAAGATGTGTCCTGGCACTACAATGGAAAAGCGCATAGTGCGCGAAGCCTTTGCCGACATGCTCCCTGCATCGGTAGCTTGGCGACAGAAGGAACAGTTCTCCGACGGCGTGGGATATTCGTGGATCGACACCCTCAAGCAGATCACTTCCGAGGCAGTGACCGACGAGATGATGGCACATGCAGCCGAGCGTTTCCCTATCAATACCCCAATGAACAAGGAGGAATACTACTACCGCTCGATCTTCGAAGAGCATTTCCCAAGCGACTCTGCCGCACGCAGCGTGCCTCACGAGGCTTCGGTAGCTTGCTCTACTGCCATCGCTCTCGAATGGGACGAGGCATGGAAGAAGATGAATGACCCAAGCGGACGTGCGGTGAAGGGTGTTCACGAACAGGCATATTGACAATTTTGTTTACCTATTATATTGCTTGATCGTTGCCTCACATTCGTCCATAGTGAGGCGCGGAATTGAACATTTCCTAATTTTGCAGCCTGAGCGTTGTGAAACGCCCAGGCTTTGAACTTGATTATGATACTTTGAGTTTAAAAAACTGGCAACTGTATGCGAATGTACAGAATCTTAAATAAGTTTTTTATCGTTCATATATCCAAAATAGCTGTATTTTAGGTAAATTTGCACTCGGTATTTATTATTTTCTTGCACAATGATATGTGTCAGACAAGCAGATATTATAGTGCAATTTCATATTCGACAATTCTAAATCAAACAACTATATGTGCGGCATCGTAGGTTATCTGGGCTCGCAGTCGGCAGCCCCTATTTTGATCAAAGGACTACATCAGCTTGAATACCGTGGATACGACTCTGCGGGCATTGCCTTAAACTGTCAATCTGAGTCTTCGTTCCAGCTGTTCAAGGCCAAAGGTAAGGTGTCTAACCTCGAAAGCATCATTCCCGACGAAGTGAAGATGCGCGACAATATGCCTGTGGCAGGTATCGGACACACACGATGGGCTACTCATGGCGAACCTTCTACTGCCAATGCCCACCCTCATCTCTCAATGAGCGGCGAGGTGGTGTTGGTTCACAACGGCATCATCGAGAACTACAAGGAGCTCAAAGACCAGCTCATCGACCGAGGCTATTCTTTCCAGAGTCAGACCGATACCGAGGTGCTGTGCAACCTCGTTGACCTCTACTATCAGCAGAACGGCAAGAACCTGCGTCTGGCAGTCGTCCAGGCTCTCAACAAGGCTATCGGAGCTTATGCCATAGCTGTAATGGAGCAGAAAGACAACCAGCATATCGTATGTGCACGCAAGGCTTCACCGCTTGTGATTGGCATCAGCGAAGGCAACGACGAGTTCTTCATCGGCAGCGATGCCACTCCGATGGTCGAATACACCCACAAGGTGATCTATCTCGACGATGAGCAGGTGGCAGACGTGCGTCTCGGCCATGAGGTAGAGATTGTCAATCTCGACCAGTCGCTCGCCGAGTTCGATGTCAAGGAGGTCGATCTCGACATTACGGCTCTCACCAAGGGCGGTTTCCCTCACTTCATGATCAAGGAGATCTTCGACCAACCTCATTGCCTCGAAAACTGTATGCGCGGACGTGTGGTGCGTCTCGACGATGGCACCTACGACATCAAGCTTTCTGCACTCCACAATTTCAAGGCCAAGCTGATACGTGCGCGTCACGTCATCATCGTGGCTTGTGGCACCTCGTGGCACGCTGGTCTCATCGGCAAGCAGCTCATCGAGGAGATGTGCCGCATCCGTGTGGAAGTTGAGTATGCGTCGGAGTTCCGCTACCGCAACCCTGTCATCGAGAAAGACGATGTGGTGATTGCCATATCCCAGTCGGGCGAGACAGCCGACACGCTTGCTGCCATCCAGCTTGCCAAAGAGAAGGGCGCTCTCGTGTTCGGCATCGTCAATGGTGTCGGCTCAAGCATTGCACGAGCTGCCGACACCGGCATCTATATTCACGTCGGACCAGAAATCGGTGTTGCCTCGACCAAGGCATTCACGGGTCAGGTCACTGTGCTCACCATGCTCGCTCTCGCTCTTGGCCATGCTCTGGGCACCATCAGCGAGGAGTATTTCCAGCAGACCTGCCACGAGCTCACCCAGATACCTCTCAAGATGGAGAAGGTGCTGCAACAGAACGATGCCATCTGCCTGCTCTCTACTCCGTTTACCTTCGCACGCAACTTCCTCTACTTAGGCCGTGGCTACAACTATCCTGTTGCTCTCGAAGGCGCACTCAAGCTGAAGGAGATCTCGTATATCCATGCCGAGGGCTACCCTGCTGCCGAGATGAAGCACGGTCCTATTGCTCTGGTCGATGCCGAGATGCCTATCGTGTTCCTCGCTACCCATCACGAGCTTTATCAGAAGATTATCTCAAACATGCAGGAGGTTCAGAGCCGCAAGGGACGCATCATAGCCGTAGTGACCGAGGGCGACCAGGAAATCTCGAAGATTGCTCAGGCAACCATCGAGATACCAGCCACGCTCAATGCTCTGGTGCCTCTCCTCAGCGTTCTGCCAATGCAGATGCTCGCCTATCATGTTGCGGTCAAGAAAGGCCTCAACGTCGATATGCCACGCAATCTCGCAAAGAGCGTCACTGTAGAATAAGGGGGCGGGAGAAATTACAGGTTCTTCAGGTCGATGATGGTCTGTCGTGGGTCAGCACTCTTAAAGACAAAGCTGCCGGCTACGAGAATATCAACGCCCGCATCGACCAGTTGCTTGCCTGTTGCGAGGTTCACTCCACCGTCACATTCAATCCATGCTTTCGACCCCTTAGCGGTGATCATTGCCTTGAGACGAGTCACCTTGTCAACCATCGAGGCGATGAACGACTGACCTCCGAAGCCAGGATTGACGGTCATGATCAGTACCATGTCGATGTCGCATATCACTTCTTCGAGCACACTGATAGATGTTGCAGGATTGAGGGCTACACCAGCCATCATTCCTGCTTCGTGTATTTCCTGGATGGTGCGATGCAGGTTGGGACATGTCTCTTGATGTACGGTAAACATCCTGACACCGAGACGGGCACATTCCTTGATCCAGCTCTCTGGGTGGAGCACCATGAAATGCGCGTCAAGCGGCTTTTCCAGTTTCTTCATCACTGCCGATAGCACCGGAAAGCCAAATGATATGTTGGGGACGAACGAGCCGTCCATCACATCGTAGTGAAGCCAATCTGCCTCACTCTGGTTGATCATCTCTATATCGCGTTCGAGATTGAGGAAGTTTGCACTTAATAATGAAGGAGCAGTCTGTACCATAATGTTCTTGTATATGTTTGTGTGTTTTACTTTTCGTTCGACAGTTCGCCCGTGACATTGGCTGTTGCCGGTCGTCTCATGGCACGCACAATCAGCCAGATGCCACCTACGATGAATGGGATGCTGAGTATCTGACCCATGTCGAGTATCATGCCTTCCTCAAACGACACCTGTACGTTCTTGACATATTCGATGAGGAAGCGCGAGCCGAACACTCCTGTGAAGAAGACTCCAAGCAGCAGGCCTCGGCGGTTGCGTGCGTCGGTCTTATAATAGAGGTAGGCATTGACGGCAAAGACGGCAAGATAGCACAGAGCCTCGTAGATCTGTGTCGGATGGCAAGGCTCGGTATATACCGGCTCTGCACCACGGCTCCACGCACCTACGTTCTCGATGAAGCGGAAGCCCCAAGGCATTGAGGTGACATGTCCATATATCTCGTGGTTGAAGAGATTGCCCACCCTGATGAGTGCTGCCACTGGTGCCACGGCTATGCCAAGGCGGTCGAGCACCCACAACGCACTGCGACGGTCGTGACGAGCATAGACAAGCACTGCCAGGAACACGCCTAAGGTGCCTCCATGGCTCGCTAAGCCTCCCTTCCATGTCTTCAGCATCTCGATGGGATTGGCAAGATAATAGCCAGGGTCGTAGAACAGGCAATGACCCAGTCGCGCACCAATGATCGTACCGATGAAACAGTACAGAAACAGGGTATAGACCTTCTCCGGGTTCACTCCATCGTGCTTGTAATAGACCTCCATGAGCTTCGAGCCAATATAAAAGCCGACGATGAACATGAGCGCATACCATCGCAAGGAGAAGAATCCTATATCGAATATCACAGGATCGGCCGACCATGTAACAGAACAGAACAATTGCATAATTTCTTAGATTTATTGGTGCGAAGTTAGGGAAAAACAATAAAATTTCAAAGAAAAATGACGTTTTTTTTGGAGATTATTGTTTTATAACATATCTTTGACTCGATATTTTGTAACCCATATACAGATGATATCATGGAAAAGAAAGTGATAGTGACTCTGGGACGGCAATTTGGCAGTGGTGGCCGTCAACTTGGTAAGAGGCTTGCCGAGCTTCTGGGCATTGCTTACTACGACCGTGAGCTGATGGAAGAAATGGCTAAACACAGCGGACTCGACGTAAGCTATCTCGAGGAACGCGACGAGCATATTCCAGGCTTCTTCGACTATGCCCTTGTGGGTAGGTATGGCACTACCCGTCTCTTCGGCAGCGGTCAGAACTTCGTGATGCTGAGCGAGACCCTCAAGCGCATTGCCAACAAGAAGTCGTGCCTCATCGTGGGACGCACAGCCGACTATATCCTGCGCGACGAGCCTAATCTCGTCAAGGTGTTCGCCCACGCTCCATATAAATACAGGGTGCGTTGCGTGGCTAAGCGCATGAACATCTCTGCCGAACAAGCCGATTCGCTCATCCAGAAATACGACAAGGAACGAGCCAGGTTCTACGACTTCTTCACAGACAAGACCTGGGGTCAGGCCGACTCATACGACTTGTCGGTCGATGTGTCGAAATTGGGCGAGGAAGGTGCGGCACAGTTCATAGCCGAATATGTGCGCAAGCGAATGGAGCGATTCGAATAACCTCCCCTCACAGGCAACAATAGAATGAGAGACTTCATCAGCCTATATCAGCTGAACCAGCAGATCACCGAGGTCGTCAACACCACTTTCGACGACTACTATTGGGTGATGGCAGAGATTGCTGAGATCCGCACTGCTGCCAATGGCCATTGCTATCTGGAGCTGATCGAGAAATCACCCCACAGCAATGCCATCGTGGCACGTGCCAGAGCCACCATCTGGAACAGCCGCTGGCTGATCTGCAAAACGGCGTTCGAGGAGACCACCGGACAGCCCATAGTGGCTGGCATCAAGATTCTGGCAATGGTCAAGGTGCAAATGCACGAGGCATACGGAATGTCGCTCAACATCGTGGATATCGACGCGAGTTTCACATTAGGCGAAATGGCGTTGCGCCGGCAAGAGATAATCAAGAGACTGAAGGACGAGGGTGTCATCGACATGAACAAGGAGCTCAACATTCCTCTCCTGCCTCAGCGCATTGCCATCATCAGTGCCATGCAGGCTGCCGGTTACGGTGACTTCTGCCACCAGTTGGACAACAACGAGTATGGCATCCGCTTCTACCACCATCTCTTTGCCGCTTCGATGCAAGGTGCCAACACCGAGGCATCGATCATCACTGCTCTCGACAGCATATACCGTCACTCCGACCTCTTCGACCTCGTGGTCATCATCCGAGGCGGCGGCGGTGTGGCCGATCTCAGCTGCTTCGACAGCTATGACCTTGCCGTCAATGTTGCCAATTTCCCTCTGCCTGTGATTGTCGGCATCGGCCACGAGCGCGACAACTCCATTCTCGACATCGTGGCTCATACAAGTGTCAAGACCCCGACGGCAGCCGCGGCGTTCATCACCGACCTCCTGGAGCAGCAATATCTGCATATCGACGACCTACGCAGAGCTACTGTCGAAGCCATCGACTGGCGAATGGAGAACAGCTCAAACCAGATCGCAAGATGCCTGTCGGCTATCAAATCGACCCATATCAAGCTGCGCGACCAGATCAACAGCCTTGCCTTGCTGTCCGAAAGGACACGGCTGTTTGCACGCGTGAGCATCGACAGCCAGCGTCAGCGACTCAGTCATATAGGCTCTACCATCGACCTGTGCAAGCCCGAGAATATCCTGAGCCGAGGCTTCTCCATTACCCGCATCGACGGCAAAGCCATCAAGGACACCACCAATATCCCGGCTGGAGCCAGGATAGAGACCACTACTGCCAATGGCCTGCTCGTGTCTTATTTGCCCTCCTCAGGGATGATCAGTCCGCAGAGAAAATAAATGATAAGTGCAGGGATACAGGCACAAACTACAGCGAAGATGGCATATCCTACCCTCACGATCACTGGGTCGATACCAAAATATTTAGCCAATCCGCCGCATACGCCCATAAGCTTGCGTTCTGCTACTGTACGAGTAAGTTTCTTTGGTTCCATACAATTTCTTTTGTTATAAAATTAATATTTTCATTTCCACAAGCGCAAAGATACCAAATACAAATGAATATGCCAAATATAATCTCTTCTAATTTACAAATTCTTTCCTTTTTCACATGATTGTTACTTTGCTTTGTTTCATTTCTATATCAGTTTTACACCCAAACGGAATTAATTGATATAGCAATACCAGCAGGTCAAGTGTCGAGAGAACTTTTGCCCATCAGGGGTCTACAGGCACTACTTGCAGAATATCCAATAATATGATGCGACAGGTTTAGAAGATTGTTTTAGAAAGTGCAGTAATCAATGACGAAAAGAAATGGGGATTTCTGCAATTTGTTTTGGTCATAATGAGAATTTGCTGTATTTGCTACAAAAATATTGATTAACTTTGCGCACGGTATTTAAGGTAAATAGCATTTTCTCATTCCATTTTTCAATGATTACCGATATTAAGAAAGAACTGAAAAAACTGTTCATCCCTATCTTCATCGAGACTCTACTCGTGATGATGCTGGGTGTGATGGACACATTCATGCTGAGCCAGTATAGCGACGATGCCGTGGCTGCTGCGGGCATGGACAACCAGGTGCTTCAGATAATTCTGCTGCTCTTCACCATCATCAATGCCGGAACGTCGGTGCTCTGCTCGCAATATCTCGGTGCCAAGCTCAACAACCGACTGACACAAGTGGTGGGTGTAGCTCTGATATTCAACTTCTTCGTTGGCTTGGTCATGAGTCTCCTCATGACATTCTGTGCCAGAGACATACTTTCGTTCATGGGTCTCCGCCCCGAGCTCATGGTGCATGGCGAGATCTATATGCAGATAGTCGGTGGTTTCTCCATCGTTCAGGCGATACAGACCACCTGCTCGGCCGTACTTCGCAGTGTTGACAAGGCCATATACCCTATGATTGTGGTGGGTATTGTCAATGTCCTGAACATCATTGGCAACTATGCGCTCATCTTCGGTAAGTTCGGACTCCCTGCCCTCGGCATCCAGGGTGCTGCCATCTCTACCAGCTTCTCGCGCGTGGTGGCTATGATAATACTTGTCGTGGTGCTGATGAAGACCACCATTCACAAGTTCCCGTTGCGACTGTTCCGCCCATTCCCGACACGCGAGCTTCGCAACCTGCTGTATATCGGCTTGCCATCGGCTGGCGAGAACATCTCGTACCAGCTGCAGCAGCTCACACTGCTCTATTTCATCAACTGGATAGGCAATGAGGCACTTACCACACGCACCTATGTGTGCAACATCGTGATGTTTGTCTATCTATTTGCCATCTGCATTGCCAACAGCGGAGCCATCACCATCGGACACCTCATGGGTCGTGCCAAGGTGCGGGCTGCCTACCTTATGGGCAAATACGTGTGGCATCTTGCACTTATAGTGAGCGTGTCGTTCTCGATCGTCTGTGCTTGTTTCGGCCACCAGATACTCTCGATGCTCACCACCAACCAGACCATCATTGCTCTCGGTTGCACGGTGTTCTGGGTTGACTGTCTGCTCGAGCCTGGCAAAGCCATCAACATCTATGCGACCAATGCCCTCCGTGCCACGGGCGACGTACATTTCCCACTTATCCTCGGACTGATAGTGCAGTGGGGTGTAGGTGTCCTCTTTGGCTATATCTTTGGCATTGTCCTCGGTTGGGGACTCATCGGCATGTGGTTTGCCTTCATGCTCGACGAGAACATACGAGCACTTGTCTTCGTGCGCCGATGGAACAGCCTTAAATGGGCAAGGCACAAGTTTGTTTGATTTATCTATGAGTCCACTTTAAAAAGTCCAGGACTCTACTGACTGGGTTAAAGTTATTTTAGTACTACCCGTTTTTCGACAGTCACTTTTGTATTATTTTGTGCAAACAGAGGACATATTGCGACTAACTGTACAATGATAAATAATATCTTTT
>SAMEA3663257__coassemble_566_pt1 | contig 17345 bp, 15 predicted proteins | sample SAMEA3663257__metabat2_low_PE_015 | metagenome-assembled genome bin SAMEA3663257 (sample SAMEA3663257) | pig gut metagenome | biome: pig gut; feature: pig-associated habitat; material: faeces | place: China | collected 2013 | reverse complement strand
TGCTTATTTTCATAATCAATTTTTTTTGTTTTGTTATCTTATTCTGTTGCCGTCAGCATCGGTCTTGATGATGAAGGCATCAGAGAACAGTTTCTTTATTCGCTTGAGGTCAGCGTTTAGTTCCCTGCTCGACTTTGCCTCGCCGTAGGTGTAGCGATAGACCTTTCCGTCGCGGTAGTGGCTCACGGGCCACAGACCCTTGAGGTCGCGGTTACCCTTCTTGAGCAGGCGGTCGCTCGACAGGAACTGAATCCTGTAGAAGACGTCGGAAGCCTTGGCTGCAGGTTTGTCTGCAGGTTCTTGGCGTTCAGGCTTCTCTTCAGCCACAGGTTTCTCTTCAGCCACAGGGGTCTCGTCGGCAGGAGCTTTGTCGCCAAGCTTGCGCTTTGCCCATGCTGCCTTGTACTTCTCGATGCCAGCGAAGATGGCCTTGCTGTAGGCAACCATGGCCTCCTCGGTGTTGAGGAAACGCTCTTCGGCAGGATTGCTCATGTAGCCCAGTTCGACGAGGATGGCAGGCATGGGGGAGTAGCAGAGCACGAAGATGTTCTTCTCCTTGACTCCGCGGTCGATCACGCTGTTCTTGTATGAAGTTCTTTTCAGTCCCGAGATGATGGAGTTGTGGACATATTTCGCCACCTCCTCGCTGTGGATGTTGTTCTTCTCGCGCTGTGCCTGACACAGGATCTTGGTCTCCAGGTCCATATCACGGTCGAAATCGACATACCGTCCCGAGATATCGAGGTTCTCTATTTCGTTCTCCATGCGTTCGCGGATGCGCTTCTGCTCATCTGCACTCTTGCCCTTCAGACCCGTCACGCCGAATATGTAGGTCTCGACACCGCGTGCAGCAGAAGTAGGAGCAGCGTTGACATGGATCGACACGAAGAGGTCGCCCTGTGCCTCCTTGGCAATCCTGGTGCGTTCGGGCAACGAAGGGTAGGTGTCCTTCTTGCGGGTATAGACGACCTTGACATCGGGATACTTGTTTTCGATGAGTCTGCCCACACGCTTGACGACATCGAGCGCGATGACCTTTTCGTCTTTCTTCAGTTTGCGGTGTGACGTACCGGTATCGCCGCCACCGTGACCAGCATCGAGCACGACGACGAATTGGCTTCGGTCGGCAGCTGCCGCATCGAATGGCATAAAGAGGGCAAAGCAAGCTGCCAGAATGAACAAATATTGTATGAACCTATTCATTATTTATTATTATCTGGCGCAAATTTAATAAAAAAATTTTTCTTTTGACGAAAAACTTGTTAATTTTGCGTCCGATTTATTCAATTTTAAGAAATATAAGTGTTATGACAGCAAAGTTCGGGCTATTAGGCCACCCTTTGGGACATTCATTCTCGAAAAAGTTCCACAACGAGCGATTCCTGACATTGGGCATCGATGCGGTGTATGAAAACTATGACCTTGCCGATGTCAACGACCTTGTGAAGGTGCTTGGCGAAGAGAAGCAACTCATGGGTCTGAATGTGACTATACCTTACAAGCAGGATGTGATGAGGTTCCTCGATGAGCTGGATCCTGTGGCTGAAAAGATATGTGCGGTCAATGTGGTGAAGATAGGGCATATCGACGAAAGCAGTCCGCTGTGGGGCAAGACCAAGATAGAAGGTCTTTATTTAAAAGGATATAACAGCGATATCATCGGCTTCACCGAGAGCATACGTCCGATGCTCAGGCCGACCCACCGCAAGGCTCTCATCCTCGGGACGGGAGGCGCAAGCAAGGCCATCAAGGTGGCACTCGAGAACATGGGCATAGAGACGAAATACGTGTCGCGCACGAAGGGGGAGGGAAGGCTCACCTACGGCGAACTGACTCCCGGACTGATCGACGAATACAAGGTCATCGTCAACTGTTCGCCCCTCGGCATGTACCCCAAAACCGACCAGTGTCCCGATATCCCATACGACTGCCTGACAGCCGAGCACGTGTGCTTCGACGTGGTCTATAACCCAGAGACGACCCTGTTCATGAAGAAGGCGCAGGCGAAGGGAGCGAGCGTGAAATGCGGTTATGAAATGCTTGTCGGACAAGCCATTGCAAGTTATGAGATATGGACAAGCCATTAAAAAAGCGAAAAAATACGACTTTTTTTTGGAAAAGTGCTTACAATTTTTTATTTTTGCGCTCGTATTTTTAATAATTGACTATGAAATTTGCAGAATATAACAGTTTCAACCTCTCGGAAATCAACAAGGAGGTGCTGAAAAAGTGGGACGAAAACAATGTCTTCGAACAGAGTATGACTACCCGTGAGGGTCATCCGTCGTTTGTCTTCTACGAGGGACCTCCGTCGGCCAATGGCATGCCAGGTATCCACCACGTGATGGCACGTTCGATCAAGGATATCTTCTGCCGTTTCAAGACGATGAAGGGTTATCAGGTGAAGCGTAAGGCAGGTTGGGATACCCACGGTCTGCCTGTCGAGCTCGGTGTCGAGAAGAGCCTTGGCATCACCAAGGAGGATATCGGCAAGAAGATCTCGGTCGATGAATACAATGCTACCTGCCGCAAGGAGGTAATGAAATATACCAAGGAATGGACCGACCTTACCCACAAGATGGGCTACTGGGTCGATCTTGATGATCCATATATCACTTACGACAACCGCTACATCGAGACTCTATGGTGGATGCTCAAGCAGCTATACAACAAGGGTTTGCTCTACAAGGGCTACACCATCCAGCCATATTCGCCAGGTGCGGGAACTGGTCTGTCGAGCCACGAGCTCAACCAGCCGGGCTGCTACCGTGATGTCAAGGATACGACGGTGACTGGTATCTTCAGCATGATCGATGCAAAGCCTGAGATGATGGAGTGGGGCAAGCCTGCATTCATCGCATGGACAACCACACCTTGGACATTGCCATCGAATACGGCTCTCTGCGTAGGCCCGAACATCGACTATGTGGCTGTGCAGACCTTCAATCCATATAATGGCGAGAAGCTCACCATCGTGATAGCAGAGGCTCGTGTGGGCGCATATCTCAAGGGTCAGCAGTATGAGACTCTGGCAGAGATGGAGGCGCTCGACGTAGAGAAGATCAACGGCAAGGAGTTGCCATACCGCATCGTGGGTCGATACAAGGGCTCTGACCTCGTGGGTATGAAGTATCAGCAGCTGATGCCATGGGTAAAGCCATGCGAGAAGGTCGATGACCTTGCTGCACCATACATTCAGAAATATGCTGAGGAGCACCCAGAGAAGGTGTTCGTCTGCGGACAGGATAAGTTCGTGGAGCTCGAAGAGAAGGCATTCCGCGTGATCCCTGGCGACTATGTGACAACAGAAGACGGTACGGGTATCGTACATATCGCGCCAACCTTCGGTGCCGACGATGCCAAGGTGGCAAAGGCTGCCGAGGTGCCTTCGCTCTTCATGATCAACAAGCTTGCCGAGACTCGTCCGATGGTGGATATGACTGGTAAGTACTACATGATGGACGAGTGCGATGAGGCTTTCGTCAAGGCATGTGTCAATGCCGATGCTTACAAGGTGCATGAGGGCGCATTCGTGAAGAATGCTTACGCACCTGAGTTCAATGTCGATGGCAAGTACGACGCAGAGGCAGCTGCCAAGGCTGATGACCTCAATGTGGTGATCTGCATAGAGATGAAGGGCGCAAGCCAGGCATTCAAGATCGAGAAGCATGTGCACAACTACCCTCATTGCTGGCGTACCGACAAGCCTGTGCTCTACTATCCGCTCGACTCTTGGTTCATCCGTTCGACTGCATGCCGTGAGCGCATGATCGAACTCAACAAGACCATCAACTGGAAGCCAAAATCGACAGGTACAGGACGTTTCGGAATGTGGCTCGAGAACCTCAACGACTGGAACCTCTCACGTTCACGCTACTGGGGTACTCCGCTTCCAATCTGGCGCAACCGCGACACACGCGAGGAGATCTGCATCGGTTCGGTTGAGGAACTCTACAACGAGATCGAGAAAGCCGTTGCTGCTGGTTTCATGACGAGCAACCCATACAAGGACAAGGGCTTTGAGCCAGGCAAGATGGCAAAGGACAACTATGAGAAGATCGACCTGCATCGTCCTTATGTCGATGACATCGTGCTCGTGAGTCCATCGGGCAAGCCAATGAAGCGCGAGACCGACCTTATCGACGTGTGGTTTGACAGTGGTGCGATGCCTTACGCACAGATCCACTATCCATTTGAAAATAAGGAGATTCTCGACAATGGTACATGCTATCCAGCCGACTTCATCGCTGAAGGTGTCGATCAGACTCGCGGATGGTTCTTCACTCTCCATGCCCTCGGTACGATGATCTTCGACTCGGTGGCTTATAAGGCAGTAGTGTCGAACGGACTGGTGCTTGCCAAGGACGGACAGAAGATGTCGAAGCGTCTGGGCAATGCTGTCGATCCATTCAACGCAATCGAGAAATATGGCTCTGACCCATTGCGCTGGTATATGATCACCAACTCATCGCCATGGGATAACCTCCGCTTCGACCAGGATGGTGTGGCAGAGGTGAGCCGTAAGTTCTTTGGCACATTGTTCAATACATATAAGCTATTCGCGCTCTATGCCAATGTCGATGGCTTCACAGGTTCGGAACCTGAGGTGCCAATGTCGGAACGTCCTGACATAGACAAGTGGATCATCTCATCGCTCAACACACTCATCAGCGAGGTGGATAAGAACTACGACACCTACGAGCCTACAGTAGCCGGACGACTGATCGAGACCTTCGTGTGCGACAATCTCTCGAACTGGTATGTGCGCCTCAACCGCCAGCGTTTCTGGAGAGGAGAGATGACTGCCGACAAGCTCTCGGCATATCAGACACTCTATACATGTCTTGAGACCGTGGCTCGACTGATGGCACCAATCGCTCCATTCTATGCCGACAAGCTCTATACCGACCTTAATGCGGTGAGCGGCCGACACAATGAGGTGAGCGTTCACCTTGCCGACTTCCCTGTGGCAGGTGAGACCGATGCATCGCTCGAACGCAAGATGGCACTCGCACAGACAGTCACTTCGCTCGTGCTTTCGATCCGCAAGAACTCGAAGATCATCGTGCGTCAGCCACTCCAGTCGCTTCTCTTCCCAGCAGTCGATGCTGAACAGGCAGAGGATATCCTTGCTGTCAAGAACCTGATCTTGAGCGAGGTTAACGTGAAGGAACTGAAAATTGCCGATTCGAACGACCATGTGCTTGTGAAGCGTGTGAAGCCAAACTTCCGCGAACTCGGCAAGCGCTACGGCAAGCTCATGAAGTCGCTTGCTGCTGCTCTCAACGGATTGTCGCAGGAGCAGATCGCTGACCTTGAGACTTCGGGCAAGATAGGCTTCGACCTTGAAGGTACAGCTGTCGAGATCATGACTACCGACGTCGAGATTATCAGCGAGGATATGCCAGGCTGGAACGTGGCAAGCGAAGGCCGTGTGACAGTGGCTCTGGATATCACCGTGACCGACGAACTCAAGAAGGAGGGTAACGCACGCGAGCTCGTGAAGCGCATACAGAACTATCGCAAGACAGCTGGCTTTGAGATTACAGACCGCATCACTATCGCTATTGAGTCTAATCCAGAGATCAACGATGCAGTGGCAGAATTTGGTGACTACATCAAGTCACAGGTGCTCGCCACTCAGATTGATATCGTCGAGGTGGGAAGTATCGGTGATTGTGTAGAACTTGATATGGACAATTATTTGCTCAAGGCAAACATTGCATTGAGCAAGTGAAAGCAGATTGATTGCTGATTACTGATTACTGATTATTGATTACTGATTTTTGATTGGTGATTGGCAATCATTTATAATAAAGAATAATAATTAACTTTATAATATTAACTACTAATACCTTTAGAAAAATGGTAGAAGAGAAACTTAGATACTCGGATGAAGAATTAGAGGAGTTCAAAGCTTTGATCCTCGAGAAACTTGAAGTAGCAAATGCTGAATATCAGGATCTGCGTAAACAACTCCGAAATGGAGACAACTCTGATCGCGACACTGCCCCTGTGTTTAAGAACATGGAGGATGGTGCAGATACTTTGAATCGAGAAGAACTCGGTTTGAGAGCATCAAGACTTGAGAAATTCATCAAGGGACTTCAGGGAGCACTGGTGCGTATCGAGAATAAGACATATGGCATTTGTCGAGCAACAGGCAAACTGATTCCTAAAGAGCGTCTTCGTGCGGTTCCTCATGCTACTCTTTCTATAGAGGCTAAAGAGAATAGAACAACGCGTCGCTGATCAATGAAGAAAAAAGGCATCATTGCTCTTGCTATTATTCTGACGATTCTGGTCATTGACCAGATCATAAAGATCTACATCAAGACCCATTTCTATCTCCATGAGAGTTATGAAGTGACCTCCTGGTTTTACCTGGCTTTCACAGAGAATAATGGAATGGCTTTTGGTGTAGAGCTTTTCGACAAGTTCCTGCTTACGTCATTTAGGATAATTGCAGTGGCTTTCTTTACGTACATCCTTGTGAAATACATAAGGAAGGACTTAGTCACAATGGGCTTCACGATTGTCATGTCGATGATAATAGCTGGAGCTATGGGTAATATCTTTGACTGTGTATTTTATGGGAAACTATTCACAGACAGTCATGGACAGGTTGCGCAATGGGCGGATCCTGCCAATGGATTTATGGGTTATGGAGAATGGTTCAGAGGTTTAGTGGTCGATATGTTCTACTTCCCGCTGTTTCATTTCAACTGGCCAGAGTGGTTCCCTCATACTCGTGAGATAATCGATTGGGGCTGGATAAGTTTCACTTGGCCATCGTGGGCTCCGACGTGTGACAGAGAGTTCGTCTTCTTCAGCCCAGTATTTAACTTTGCAGACGCGGCTATTTCGGTCGGAGTGTTCTTGATGCTGGTATGTTTTCCCAAGTCGTTCTTGTCTTTATTGAACGACAATGAAGAACAGCAGAAATAATTAGGATAAACAGACATTGAGCAAAACTTGAAAATGAAGCTTATTCCATATTTCCTTGTTGCGCTGTGGCTAATAACATCGTGTATCTCACGTCCAGACTATGTACTTGACGAAGATGCAATGGTGAGTCTTCTGACAGATGTACATCGTTCAGAAGGTCTTCTCGAACTACAACAGGACAACAAGGTTATTACTAATGATGAAACTTACAAACAGGCTGTTATGGCAGCCGTGCTCGTAAAACATAATGTCACAAGAGCACAGTATGATAGTTCTCTGGTGTGGTATGGGCAAAATCTCAGTTACCTCGTCAAGGTATATAACAAAGTTCAGAAGAACCTCATTGACGACATAGACTACTGGAAAAATGTAGGAACAGAGCGAGAAAGTGAGTTCGGCATTAGTGTGGCAGGAGATTCGGTGGAACTTTGGAGCATTGACAATTACCTGACTATGGACGAACGGAGGCTTGGCTCGTTCAGATTCTGGGAGATTCCTGCCGACTCGAATTTTGTCAAAGGAGACTCGCTGGTATGGCATCTGCATTTTCCTTACGTACCAGAGTCACATATATTAGTAGCAACCTTGTCGTGTAACTATGAGGATATACTTGAGATGAATATGAGCCGTACTCAAGTTGCAAGGCAAGATACGAGTATAAGTCTTTCGCTTCGTTCGGATACGACGGTTATGTTCAAGTCTATCATAGCATCGGTGGCCCTTCTAAAAGATAGTATGACAGTGGACGATGACTATGCGTTTATCGACAGTCTGTCGCTGATAAGAATACATAGATAACATTATGACAAAATTTTGGTTTTGTTGTGCATTGTTCATGACTTCGTTCGTGTGCAATGCACAATTGCGTAAATTACCTGCCGAATTTGAAAAGTGGTTGACCTCGAAAGGAATGAGACATGCCACTGTGACAATGGAAGTTGCACAGTTGACGGAAAAAGACCCACAAGTCATATACTCATATGACAATGAACGTTCGGTTCAGCCAGCGTCGGTCATGAAACTAGTGACAACGGCTGCTGCATTGTCTATTCTTGACCCAAAAACAACTGTATCAACCGAGGTATATATTACGGGTGAAGTGGAAGAAGGACGACTTGCAGGAGATGTCATCATCAAGGGTTATGGCAATGCGCTCTTGTCATCGTCGCGTAGTTTGTTTGCACGGGAGTCGTTTGCCAATGCCGTGACCATGACACTCAAAAAAGAAGGAATCATAGAGGTGACAGGCGATATAGTAGGAGATGGAACGGTGCTGAGGCATAATCCTGTGTCAAGCGAGTGGACATGGGAAGACATGGGCAACCACTATGCACCTCCCATTTCAGGACTCAATTATGGAGATAATATGTTTGAGATAGTACTCAATACTTCTCGCAAGGGTCAGAAGCCATCACTTTTCAAGATAGAGCCAATGGTCGATGGATTGAGTATTGACAATCAGCTTTTGGACAAAGACTACGCCTTTGATAGTGCATACGTCTATGGCGCACCCTATCAGCTTAATATGACATTGTTGGGTGCTGTTCCTCACAGGTTGCCACAATTCACAGTAAAAGGTGCCGTACCAGATCCAGCACAATTTGCGGCATCGAGAATCAAGGCTTCTCTTATTCGCTCTGGCATAAACGTGAAAGGACAAGCCATCTCAGTCAACGATGGTTACAAGCCAGAATTCGGAAAAGCACGGTTGATATATACACATAAGAGCGAACCTCTTTCGTTTGTAGCCAAGCAGACAAATGTATATAGTGTGAATCTGCTGGCAGAGATGTTACTGAGGCAGATAGCATTGAAATATGGTGACGGAACAGAGACCGCTGGTATTGCCATTGTGTTGGACTTTCTGCGAAAGGAAGGCATCGACACAGAAGGAATGAAGATGTTCGACGGATGCGGGCTCGCGCCAGCTGACAGAGTGACAGCTCGGATGATTGTAGAACTGCTTGCCAAAATGCATAGTTGTCAAGACTTTGTCGGATCGCTTGCTGTTGCTGGCAGAACAGGAACAGTATATTCTTTTTTGAAGAATACCAGACTTGAAGGAAAGGCACGTTTGAAGACGGGGACGACCAAAGCTGTCATTGCTTATGCAGGGTATGCAGAAGGTACGGATGGACATACTTATGCTGTGACGATTATTGTCAATAACCATGGTTGTGTGTCGTCAACAGTTCGCAAAAATATTGAAAAGATGATGCTTTTGCTTATTCCATAGCAAAAAAAACATCAACATATGATTTTTTTTCTTACATTTGCACATTATTTTTTTGAAAAGGAAATGAAACTATTTGTTGTCCCGACCCCAGTAGGTAATCTCGAAGACATGACTTTCCGTGCTATCAGAGTATTGAAAGAAGCCGATCTTGTTCTCGCAGAAGACACAAGGACCAGCAGCGTGCTCTTGAATCACTATGATATCAAAGTGCCCATGCAGAGTCATCACAAATGGAACGAGCACCAGACCTGTGAGGCAATGGCCGACCGCATAGCTTCAGGAATGACTGTGGCACTCATCAGTGATGCTGGGACACCGGGAATAAGCGACCCAGGGTTTATGCTGGTGCGCGAATGTGTGAGGAGAGGCATAGCTGTGGAATGTTTGCCAGGGGCAACAGCTTTTGTGCCTGCGCTTATTCAAAGTGGATTGCCCAATGAGAAGTTCTGCTTTGAGGGTTTCCTACCACAGAAGAAAGGCCGTGAGACGAGGCTTAGGACATTGGCCGAGGAACCTCGCACAATCATTTTCTATGAGTCGCCTTTCCGTCTGCTCAAGACACTGCAACAGATAGGATCTTTCTTCGGTATGGATCGTGTGGCTTCAGTATCTCGCGAAATATCAAAAGTTCATGCCGAAACTGTGCATGGCACTATTGAAGAGCTTATATCTCATTTTACAGAAACAGAGCCCAAAGGAGAGATTGTGCTGGTAGTGGGAGGTAAGCCAGAGCCAGAGCGCAAAGAGAAAAAGAACAAATATAAAGACGAAGAACAATAGGAATTATTAACTTAATAAACTTTACGGTTATGAAAAAAACGGCTTTCTATTCAGTTGCTGTGTTATGTGTATGTGTGTTGTGTCTTGCAAGCTGCAGAATGGTTTCGGGCGAAAAGTACGACCAGGCAGTTAATACCAACGATTCTTTACTCACTGTTGCACTTCAGCAGACCAATGAGATTGCAGAACTTTCGAACACAATGAACTCCATTTCCGCAAAACTTGACGAGATTAACGGAGAGATTGCCTTGGGCAATGACGACAACAATCTCATAAAGCAACGTATGCGTCTTTTGGAACAGTTGCAGAAGGTTCAGGATAACATCAACCAGAAGCAGCAGGAACTCTCGGAATTGCAGAAGAAATATTCGTCAGTATTGGGTAAGAACAAAGAGCTCAACAAGACCATCGAGCGTCTGCAGAATGATATCACTAACTATACTGCCAAAATTTCGTCATACGAGAATGTCGTACAGCAGCAGTCGCAAAAGATCGAAACTTTGAGTAGCGATCTCTCTGCCACTCAACAGAACCTCGAAGAAAAGGTTAAGGAGAACGAACAGCAACAGGAAGTGATTGAAACTCAGGATCAGATGCTTAATGAGGGTTATTATATCATTGCTTCAAAGTCAAAACTTAAGGAACTCGGACTTGTTGAGGGCGGCGTGTTCTCGAAGGCACGACTGGCACGAGGAACTTTCAATGTGTCATCTTTTACAAAGATCGACATACGTGAGGTAACAGAGATTGAGTTAAAAAGCAAGGATGCCAAGATTCTTTCATCAGCTCCAGAATCATCATACGAGTTAGTAAAAGGATTAGACAATATGCTCAAGCTTGTAATTAAAGACCCAGGTGCGTTCTGGAGTCAGTCGAAATTTCTCGTAATTAAGATATAATTAACAATAGTAAATAATAACTGTTGCATAATGCCACTAAAACTTCCTAACAATCTTCCCGCTATTGAAGCATTGAAAGAAGAGAATATTTTCGTGATGGACGACGATCGTGCAAATTCGCAGGATATTCGTCCATTGCGAATTGCTATTCTTAATCTTATGCCAATTAAGGAGCGCACAGAGATTGACTTGATACGACTGTTGTCAAACACTCCGTTGCAGCTCGATATAACATTCATGAAAGTGCCAGGTCATGAGTCGAAAAACACGTCGTCAGACCATATGAAACAGTTCTACACGTCTTTTGAGCACTTGCAGGACCAGAAATTCGATGGAATGATAATAACTGGTGCGCCACTTGAGCATCTTGCCTTCGAAGATGTCACATATTGGACATGGATTCAGACCATATTCGATTGGGCAAGAACTCACGTTACCTCTACGATGTATATATGCTGGGCTGCACAGGCTGCTTTATACCACTTCTACAATATACCGAAATATCCTCTTCCACAGAAGATGTTTGGGGTATTCAAGCACCATAGCCTTGACCCCAAGGCTCCAATCTTCCGAGGATTCGACGATGTGTTCTATATGCCGCAGAGCCGTCATAGTGAAGTTAGAGCCGAAGATATTTACAAGGTCGGAGAACTGAAAATTATGGCTGAAAGTTGGGAGAGCGGAGTATATATGGTAATGGCGCGTGAAGGCAGAGAGATCTTCGTAACGGGCCATTCTGAATATGCGCCTGATACACTTGATAGTGAATACCGTCGAGATCTTGCCAAGGGACTTCCCATTAACCCTCCAGTCAACTATTATAAAGATAATGATCCTAAACAGGAGGTAATTGTAAGATGGAGAAGTACGGCAAATTTATTATTTGCCAACTGGTTGAACTATTATGTTTATCAGCCAACACCGTTCGATATTAACAAAATACATTAATATTGATATATAATTAGTAATAATTAAGAATTAGTTTAGTTTTTTTATGTGTTAAACTATTGTTTGGTTTTACTTAATTTGTTAATTTTGCGCTCAGAAAACTATATATTGAAATAAAGTATGGAAAGAGTAGATATCCGAGAACTCAATGAACTTATCGAAAGCAAAAGTTCGTTAGTCAACATCCTCAATCAGGGAATGGATCAAATTATCGTAGGTCAGAAACATTTGGTAGAATCGCTTTTTATCGGATTGCTTGCCGACGGTCATATCCTTCTCGAAGGTGTGCCTGGTCTTGCCAAGACGCTTGCTATCAAGACGCTTGCACAGTTGATAGATGCAAAATACAGCCGTATTCAGTTTACTCCAGACCTTTTGCCAGCCGATGTAATCGGTACAATGGTTTATTCGCAGAAGTCTGAGCAGTTTTCTGTAAAGAAAGGTCCTATCTTTGCTAACTTCGTTCTTGCCGACGAGATTAACCGAGCTCCCGCTAAGGTTCAGTCGGCTTTGCTTGAGGCAATGCAGGAACGTCAGGTGACTATCGGAAGTGAGACATTCAAACTAGACAGTCCATTCCTTGTGATGGCTACACAGAATCCTATTGAGCAAGAAGGTACATATCCTTTGCCTGAAGCACAGTGTGACCGTTTCATGCTCAAGGTGAAGATAGACTATCCAAAGAAAGACGAAGAAGTTCAAATAGTAGCCAATCATCTTCATGGATTCAAGACCAATGTGACACCGGTACTCAAGCCAGAGGAGATTGTGGATGCACGTAAGGTTGTGAAACAGGTCTATATCGACGAGAAGATTCAGAAGTATATTATCGATATAGTATTTGCTACCCGTTATCCTGAGACATACGGACTGGATGACATGAAGGATATGATACAATATGGAGCTTCGCCACGTGCGTCAATCAATCTTGCTCTTGCCGCTCGTGCATATGCCTTCCTGAAACATCGCGGGTATGTTATTCCAGAGGATGTACGTGCCATCTGTCCTGATGTGATGCGCCATCGCATCGGTTTGTCATATGAGGCAGAAGCCAATAATCTCACAGCCGAAGAGATTATAGCAGAAATATTGAATAAGGTAGAGGTGCCATAAGCCTCGCAGAGAATAAATCATTTCAGTTGTGGAGACTACAGATTTAATTAAGAAAGTACGTCAGATAGAGATTAAGTCTCGTGGGTTGAGTGCCAATATCTTCGCTGGAAGTTACAAGACGGCATTCAAGGGTCATGGTATGTCTTTTGCTGAAGTGCGAGAGTATCAATATGGCGATGATGTACGTGACATTGACTGGAATGTGACTGCCCGTCAGAATAAGCCTCATATCAAGATATTTGAAGAAGAGCGAGAGATGACGGTCATGCTCCTCATTGATGTGAGTGGCAGTAGGGAGTTCGGTACGATCTCTCAGACCAAGCAAGATCAGATAACACAGATTGCTGCTACATTAGCTTTCAGTGGCATACAGAACAATGACAAGATTGGCGTGGTGTTCTTCAGTGACAGGATAGAGAAATTCATTCCTCCACAGAAAGGAAAGAAGCATGTTTTGGCCATCATCAGCGAGATGATCAAATACAAGCCCGTCAATCGTGGGACAGACATAGATAATGTGATCAAGTATGTGAGCAATGCCCAGAAGAAACGTTGCACCACTTTCATTATCTCTGATTTTTTTGACATGCATGACTACAAGCAGTCGCTCACCATCGCCAATAGTAAGCATGACATAGTGGCTATACAAGTATATGATCCACGTGAGAAGGAACTGCCTAATATAGGTTTCATGAAAGTGAGGGATGCAGAGACTGGTGCAGAGCGCTGGGTTGACACCTCAAGCCGACGCACGAGAGAGGCTTATGCTCAGTGGTGGAAAGATACTAACGAGCATATGAAGAATGCATTTCTCCACAGTAGGGTCGATAGTGTCTCTATCTCGACCGAAGAAGATTTTGTCCCACCTCTATTAGGGTTGTTCAAGAAACGAGTATGAAAAAGATACTGCTTATCGCAACATTATTGATATCGGCAGTCACTGCTGCTATCGCTCAGAAGCCTTCGGTCAAGGTTGCATTGGATTCAACCTATGTGATAATAGGTATGCCAACAACCATTCATCTGGAAGCCGTGATGCCAGAGGGAAGTGATATTATGTTCCCTGACATCGTGGGTAAGGGAGGCGTGGTTGCCTATGATGACTCATTGCGTTTTCTGCTTGAGTTAGGTGATGAGATACCAAAGATTGACACTTTGAAGTCTGAGGGAGGCATGGTGACACTGAAGACAGATGTAGAGGTCTTTGCTTTTGATAGTGCTACGTTATACATCCCTCCATTTGAGTTCTTAACAGAAGGGGATACCTTAAGCACCAATTCATTGGCACTGCGTGTCGTAGTACCATTTGACAGCATTGAGGTAGATCCAGCAAAGTTTGCTGACATAAAAACAGTCATTGATCCAGAGTTTGTACTTATGGATTATATTTGGTGGATACTGTTGCCATTGATTGTCATATTGCTTATCGTGGCATCATATTTCGGATATGGCTATTATCAGAAGCATAAGACAGAGACTCCTTTTGAAGTAAAGGAAGAAGAGAAACTTCCTGCACATGTCATTGCCATGAATGCTTTGGAAGCGCTTGCAGTCAAGAAACTATGGCAGTTGGGACAAGATAAGGAGTTTCAGACTGAACTTACAGATATTCTGCGTCAGTATATCGAAAACCGTTTTGGGGTAAACGCTATGGAAAAGACATCTGATGAGATCCTTGATGAACTGTATGAGTTATCGGAACAGCAGAAGTCTTCGCTTTCAAACCTCAAGCAGGTATTGCAAGTGGCCGATCTTGTCAAGTTTGCCAAGTACAAGCCTCTACCAGACGAGAATCAGCTTTCGTTTATGAACGCTAAAATGTTTGTCGAACAGACTAAGTTCATTCAACAATAAAAAAGATATGGTTTTTGGAAATCCGTCTTGTTTATTTCTATTGATATTGCTGCTTCCTGCTATTGCGTATTATATCTGGAAGCAGAAGACAGCGCAAGCTTCATTACAGATATCTACAACCGAGCAGTTTGGCAATCTGCCAAAATCATGGAAAGAATATCTGAGGCATTTGAATTTTGCCATGTTACTTTGTGCATTTACATTTGTAATATTGGCATTGGCACGTCCCCAAAGCAGTGACAGCTGGAGTAAGAGTGATACCGAGGGTATAGACATTGTGGTTTCGCTCGACGTTTCCTATTCGATGCAGACCCCCGACTTCAAGCCAAATCGATTGGAGGCAAGCAAGGACGTGGCTTCAAAGTTTGTAAATGGACGTCCGAACGATAACATAGGTATGGTTATTTTTGGAAAGGAGAGTTACACTCTATGTCCGATGACAAGCGACCATGCTGTGCTTTCAAATATGATCAACTCCATACAGTTTGACTTGCTTGATGGCTCATCGACAGCAATAGGCGACGGATTGGTCACAGCTGTCAACCGTATTCGTAATGGTATGGCAAAGTCAAAGGTTATCATCTTGCTTACAGATGGTTCGAACAATGCAGGTGATGTAGCTCCTCGCGATGCAGCAAGTGTAGCTAAAGCCATGGGAGTGCGTCTCTATACTATTGGTGTTGGCAGCAAAGGAGAGGTCGATATGCAAGTAGGAGTGGATCCATTCGGCAGACCTATTACTCAGAAGGTAAAGGCAGATATTGACGAAGAGGTGCTACAAGCAATGGCGCAACTTACAGGTGGACGTTATTTCCGTGCGACAAATAAGTCGAAACTTGCTGATATCTTTGACGAGATAGATCAGATGGAGAAGACAAAGATGAACATACGTGAGTTTAGTCGCAAGGAAGAAGAGTATTTGCCATTTGTGCTTGCCGCCCTTGCATTGCTACTCATGTATATATTGATCAAGAACACTATTTTACGCAACATACCTTGATGGAAAACTTTCGATTTGCAAATCCGCATTTGTTATGGATGCTCATAGTGGCTGTATTGCTAATAGTCTTGTTTTTTGCATCGAGACATAAGAGCAAAGCTGCTCTGAAGCGTTTTGGAAATATTGATCTTCTCTTGACGCTCATAAATGGTGTAAGTGAAGGCAAGCTTCGTATAAAGTTCGTACTTGAAATACTGGCATTTGTTTGCCTAGTAATTGCAGCAGCACGACCTCAATTTGGTTCGAAGCTTGAGACGATAAAGAAGGAGGGTATCGAGGTGATGGTTTGTCTCGATATCAGCAATTCGATGCTTGCAGAGGACATACAACCCAACCGATTAGAGAAGGCAAAGCGAATGTTGAGCCGCTTGCTTGACCAAATGGAAAATGATCAGGTGGGTTTGATTGTCTTTGCTGGTGATGCGTTTACACAGCTTCCGATTACCAACGACTTTGTTTCGGCAAAGATGTTCCTTTCGACCATTGACCCCAAAATGGTTAGCATACAGGGTACAGCTATTGGTTCGGCCATCAATCTTGCCGTACGTTCATTTACGCCCAACGAAGAATCGCAGAAGGCGATTGTCATCATCACCGATGGCGAGAATCACGAAGATGATGCGCAAAGTGCTGCAACGATGGCTCTCGAGCAAGGCATACACACCCACGTGATAGGCATTGGCAGTACACAGGGAGCGCTTGTGCCAGACGACAGTGGACGACAGGGTAGTTACCGCAAGGACAATGAGGGCAATCCTGTGACAACACACCTCAATGAGGAAGTAGCACGGCAAATAGCAGCTGCAGGACAGGGCGTTTATGCCCATGCCGACAACAGCAATTCGGCAATAAATGCTGTGGTCGAAGAGTTGTCGCAGATGCAGACGGCCGAACTTGAGAGTCATGTCTATGCTGACTACGACGATCAGTTCCAGTGGTTTGTGTGGATAGCATTCGTTTGTCTCATATTCGATCTGCTGTTGCTCGACCGTGCCAATGCACTCGTCAGCAAGATCAAACTGTTTGAATGATTTCATCAATGAATAGGTATATATGAAGAGAATATTTATTACATATTTGATACTGATATGCACTTCAGGCATTGGCTCGAATGCACAGAAAAAAGTGCGTTCGGCCATTAGGGAGGGAAACTTATTATATAATAAAGAAGCCTTCCTCGACAGCGAAATAAGCTACCGAAAGGCTCTGGAGGAAAATCCTTTGGACAGCATTGCAACATTCAATCTTGGCAATTCTCTCTTCCGTCAGCAAGATGAAGAGAAGGTCAAGGAGTCGTTTACCCACTACAACACCACCGCACAGAATGCGGCTAAGTCAGGAAATAAGCATCTTGCAGCCAAGGCGTTTTACAATGCTGGCGATGTTATGATGGCTGCTCAGCAATACGACAAGGCAATAGAGTATTTCAAGCAGTCGCTTAAGAATGACCCATCTGATCATGAGGCTCGCTATAATCTCGTGCTTGCACAGAAACTATTGCAAAAGAATCAGGATCAGAACAAGAATGATCAGAAAAAAGACGATCAGCAACAAGATCAACAGCAAC
>SAMEA3663257__coassemble_513_pt1 | contig 20701 bp, 11 predicted proteins | sample SAMEA3663257__metabat2_low_PE_015 | metagenome-assembled genome bin SAMEA3663257 (sample SAMEA3663257) | pig gut metagenome | biome: pig gut; feature: pig-associated habitat; material: faeces | place: China | collected 2013 | reverse complement strand
GTTGTCATCCAGATATCTTTCGAGGTGGATGGTCACACATGGGAGTTCTGCCTCATCTACAATCTGCATTACGTTGTAGAAGCCTGTGCCATCGTTAAGTTCGCGGCAACCATCGACAACGAATACAGGAGTACCAGAATCGTCTTCATCAGAAAGACATCTTACCGAAAGTGGGTTCTTGCCCTCACTCTTAGTATATTCGACAATATTGATATCTCTTGCAAAGTCAACTCCAAGAAGCTCAATACCTGGTATGTATGGGAATGTGCCTCCCAAGGCGCGAAGCTGCAATGTGATATCTAATACCTCTACATAAGTACCCTTCCTATAAGCAGTGTAATATCCGAGCACGAGGTCGTTCATGTCGTAGTCGCCCACTGTAGGATAGTTGTCCTCAAACATGAGTGTACCGAACTCCTGGCTGCTTGGGCTGATCTTGTAGATGTCGGAAGTAGAAGCTGTGAGAGTGGCAGCATCAACAAGGTTTATCGCAACATTGGCACGTGTTGTCACCTTGTTGTAGATGAGATCAATCGTCTTTACGACCTTCTCGCCATCTTCATTGACGTATGACAGATAGAGATACTTCTCGCCTATCCCTCGTGTGAGATGGATGGTGGTAGTTTCCTCAGCATTGAGGACCTGCGAGCAAACCAAGTTCTTGCAAGCCTTGTCTTCATAAATATAGACCTTGGTATCGACAGGGCTGGTAAGGGTAATGTCGGCACTCTTGGTAGTCTGCCATTCAAATTCGGTTGAGATGTGTTCGCCATCTTCAACATCCTGAAGATACGGAGGGACAAAATCCTCACAAGCAGAAAGCATCGCCACTGCCACGACCATCATTGCGAACCATTGTCCTGATTTGCCTTTAAAAATCTTGTTGTCAACTTTCATATTATTCATCGTTTTAGTAAATCCACTGTTTTATAGGCACAAAGATAATAAAAAAATAACATATTTTATTTAATTTTATCCATTATTCGCCTATTTATATTTTATTTTTCCGCAAAATAATGCTATACAACAGAAAATTGCAAAGTTTAGTTATATGTTGACGGTCAAAATCTCGTTGATGTCCGACAGATAGTTGCCACTCTTGTTTTATCTGCCAGGTCGGAAAGCTCCAAGGCCTTGCGGCGTTTCTCGTCGCTATCTATCATGCACACCGAACGATAGCCTTTGTATTTCTTGGCAAACTTACTGCTCACCTTCTCAAACGCTATCTTTGTGCACGTCAAGACCGCAAACGATTCTCATATGCTATAATTTAAAGGTTAAAAAATTAAAGCTCAAATATACAAAATTGTGACGAAAGAGCGCGGAAAAAAATGAGAAAATCGTTTCGGTCTTGACTTTTTCTTGCTAATTGTATTATTTTGTGAAGTTAATTCCCGTTTTTTATCTCGAATGGCTTATTAATTTCATAATTTTTATATAAATTTGCAAAAAATAAAAAGTTAGAACTATGTGCAACGATGACGACGAGATGCTTTATCGCGAGATGAACGAAGAAGATGACTTCTATATGGGCGATAAAGAAGACGATTAAGGTGTGAAGGCGCTTCACACTTTCACACATCAGAACGTCCAGTGCATCGTGACCTGAACGCCGTGTTTCTTCACATTCTCGTGGCTGTGGTAGTTGATGCGGTGGACATAATCGACGCGGATGCACTTGAGGATATTCTCTATGCCGAGAGCATATTCCATATATGGTTGATTGCCCATCTTGTAGGTGACACCATCGCCAGGGAACTTGAAGAGGTAGGGATTCAGCGGTCTGCCGTCGGCAGTTACAGCCGTTGGGTCGTTCTTGCGCGAGATGTCGCCAATGATGCCACGGAAACTCGCCACCTCACGCCACTTGAGTCGCTTGAAGAGCGGAATGCTGTTGAACACCCAGCCATTGAGGAAATAGACCAAATCCCACGAGGCATAGCGGTCGTTGACAAACTCCATAGCATTCATCAAAGCAAACGACTCCTTCTGGATGGTGTATGAGAGGTTGGCATTGGGGATGCAGAGCATGGTGAATGGCGACTGTGTCCATAGCTTGCCAGCCATGAGATTGACATCGACATAGCCGAAGGCACTGAGCCAAATGCGCTGGGTGTATTTGAAGTCGGTGCGCTGATAGTCGAAGTCAGAACCGAGCACACCCGACTTGGCTGCAGTATGCGTCAAGACAAACACAGGATGCTGATGGTTGATAGGCGAACGGCTGGTGCGCGACTGGATGAATGTCTCGTGAGGCGCATAGCGCAGGGTGAGAGTGGCAGAAGTCATGTCGTAATGAGGCACAGCCGAGCCATCGCCCACACGATTGAAAGCAGTGAAGCGAGTAGCATATTCGCGCTTGTGGTTGAGCGATAGCTTGTAGCTGAAACCAGACCAGAACTCGTTGGTGAGCAAGAGTTCAGCCTCGCGCAGATAGGTGATTTGCTCATCGCCATTGCGCTTCATCGAAAGCATGAAGTTGTCTTTGCCAGTGGTTGGGTCCTGACCGAGGAGATGAGTGTCGTAGCCATACGACAGCTTGAGGCTGCGAACCGGGAACTCGTTGGCGTGCATCTTCTTCTCGCGGAACGAATACTCGACCGAACCATTGTATTTCCACTCATTATCCTTGGCACCATAGGCGGCATAGCCCATGAAGAAGAGCTGCTTGTTGAACCTCGCTGTCGAGATGCCTCCGCCACGCAGGCGGATACCCTCGAACGAGTTGTAGCTCACCGAAGCATTGAGCGGACCATAGAGCCACTTGTTCTCTTCGTAAGGCTTGTTGCCCAATGGCACATATCCCTTGAAGAGCATGGTCAAGATCTTCTCTCCATAGTAGAAAAGTTTGACCTGACGCATCTGAGCGAGCATCGACTCGACGGTCTTATCTTTGTTGTACTCAACGCCATAGCGATGAAAATCCCAGTATGCCTCGTCGCGATTGTTGATTTCGGGCGAGTCGAACGAAGGTCCCCATCGGTTGAAGACAGAGGTGTCGGTAGGCTGCTCGAAAGAGAAGCTATTATAGGTACACACGCGACGTGCGTAGAGTCCTATGGTATTGTCAGTGACATTGACCTCGCTGTCGAAAGCCATCTGACGAGTGACGCGTGTGGTGTCGAGACGAGCCACGCCATCGACCATAGTGGTGTCGATCATGCGTTCGTTGTCGATCACGATGCGCATGTTCTTGACGAAGTTGAGATTGATATCGGGCGGAATGTTCATCTCTGCCCTCTTGACATAGTATGTGCTGTCGGTCGAGACATAGAGATGGCCGACAAAGCCCATTGACTCGGCAACCAACGGCGCGAAGCCGAGGTCGATATATCGGTTACCATCGTCGAGCTTCAGCGTGTCGAGGATGTAGAACTTATAGAAAGCCGGAGCGAACGATGAAAGCGGGCTGACGAACTTGTTGGTGAAGATGAAGACATTGTTGTCGGTGATGTCGATCTCGGGGAAGATTTCGGTCTTGACAGCCTGCACGATACCATCTGGCATCATGTCTTCGACACCTGCCGAGCGGAAAGCCTCGACAATAGTCTTCTTGGTATTTGGCGACTTGCGGAAATAGTGGGTCTCGATCTTCTCCTGCGACGAGATTGGCAGCACGGGCGAACCCGATAGCGAGGCGGTGTCGATGTAGTGCTCGATGAAGTCGAAACGCTTCTTCATTGCCTTGATGCGCCCCTCGTCGAAGTTGTTGAACGAATATGTCATCTTGTCATATCGCTCGCACGTGCCGTAGTCGTGCTGGTAGATTGAGTGGTCGTCTTTATGTTCGATAGCCTTCTTGGCAAGCGCCACCGACGGATTGTCGCGACGGCGATAACGCTCGCGCTTAGGCTTGACCACCACCTCAGAGAGCTGACGGTCGGCCGAAAGGAGCTGAATCTTCATCTGACGCATCTTGCCCGAAGCCTTGATGGTCTTGCTGTTGTAGCCCACACAAGAGAAGATGATCTCGGCACCAGGCTTCACGGTGATCGAGAACTGTCCCTCGGTGTCGGTGATGGTGCCATTAGTAGTACCCTTCTCCTGGATGGTGATAAACTCCATGCGTTCGTTGGTGAGACTATCGACAACAAAGCCTGTCACAGTCATACGACTCTGAGCAGACAGGTTGAAAAAAGATGACAACACCAAAAATAACACCAAAATGTAAAAAGTCTTATTTCTCATATCCATGGTGCAAAGATAATCATTTTTATCGGCAACTATGGATTGGAGTTGACATATATTATACAAAATCCGTTTTTTTCTCAATGAAAAATATATAAATATTATCCCAATATTGCTATTGAATAAAAAATTCACTAAATTTGCGCAATTATAGTGACATTTTAGGTATTTTGAACTAATACAATAATGGCGAAGAATTATCTTTTTGAATCACCTATAAAGATCAGAGTCTTTGAGTGCGACATGCAGGGCGTGGTCAACAATGCCTACTACCATAACCTGCTTGAAGAGACACGCATCGACTTTTTGGAAAGCATCGGCATTGACGTGCGCAATCTATATTCCAACCACGGCATAGATCTTATTGTCTATCAGGCTTCAATGCAATACCGCTCTCCTATCGTCCCCGGCGAGACAGTGCGCTCGTGTCTGAATATGCGTCGCGAGAACGCCCGATTTGTGTTCTTGCAGGATTTCCGTCGCGAAGAGACTGGCGAACTTTGTCTGAAGGCTCGCGTGGATATCGTGGTGGTGAGAAACGGTCGTCCTACCAATGGCAATGCCTTTGCAGAGATGCTCGAGGGCAAGATCACCTACCACAACTCGCGGCACAAGACACCATTCTCGCCAAATCTCAACAACGGCAATCTCGACAACATACTCTTCAACTACGAAATGAAGGTGCGCGACTATGAGTGCAACCGCTACGGTTCGGCTACCAACACCTTCGTGCAGCACTATCTTGAGATTACGCGACTGGAGTTCATGGAGTCGGTGGGCGAAAGCTTCCGCCTGTGGCACGAGAAAGGAGTAGATATGATGGTGTCGCGCATCGACCTAAAGTTCATACACCCGATGATGTCGAGCGAGAAGTTCTGCTCGATGATGAACGTCAAACAGGTAGGGCCACGAGCCATCTTCACTCAGGAGATTCGTCGCAAGGAAGACAACCTATTGTGTGTCAAGGCGATATGTGAGATTGTAGCCATTGTCAACGGACAGCTCGACATGGGTTCGGTATTCGAGGATTTCATGCAGAACCAGGTGCCTGCTTGGCTCGAAACATATAGACAAAAAAAGGTATGACAACAGAAGAACAATACAAGAAACTGAAGGTGACCCCTGGGACGTATGTGCCAAACACTGGTATCGAATATCCAGAAGACCCTTCAATACGCATGGTGCGTCCGACTAAGTTCACCCATCCGTTTGTGATGGACGAGAACTATCCATACTACGAAGACAATTTCCACTACTGGCTCAACTACGTACTCGACTATGCCAAGTTCTGGTTTCTCGTTCACCCATTGCTCAGAATCATCTACGGACTGAAAGTGGAACGCAACGACATCATGAAGCGATATAAGAAAGAGTTCAAGAACGGAGCTATCACCATCTGCAACCACTGCTTCCGCTGGGATGTGCCTTCGGTCATTGCAGCCACACGCAAACACTTCTGGATTCCGATGATCGGCGAGAATATGATGACCGACGACTACTGGCACATGAAGTACATTGGCGGCATACCTGTGCCTTCGACCATGGCAGCGATGAAGAAATACAACGAGGCGTTCGACAAGCACCACGAACTCGGACACTGGTTCCACGTCTTCCCCGAGGGCATCAACTGGAAGTGGTACAAGCCGCTCAAGCCATTCTACAAAGGCGCATTCTCGATGGCCTACAAATACAACATGCCATTGCTTCCACTCTACATCAACTATCGCCCACGCACAGGCATCTACAAGCTGTTTGGCAAGAAAGGCGAGCCGCTGCTGACTATCTCGATTGGCGAACCAATCTTCCCTGATACGACAAAGCCACGCAAGGTCGAAGTGGATCGACTGCGTGACATTGCCTTCGAACGAATGCTTAAGATGGCTGGCATCGTAGAGAACGTCTGGCCATGTAAGCCAGAGAAAGACGCATAAGCGTGATTATTTCTCCCTGACTTTCATCGGCTTGCGTTCATTCTGATTGATCAAGTCGGCAGCACGCACATTGTCGAATGCCACAGACTCGGTGATGAAGTCGGGCACATTATAAGACATATACAGGTTGCGATAGTGACGCTTTGGGTTGCGCTGAGGCAACATGAAAGCCTTCGACTCGTTGCCCTGCTCGTCGATATGACAGAAATATGGACGAGTGAACAAACCATCGTCACGACGCGAACTTATCACCATCCAGCGCGAGTTACTGCTCCAGTTGTGAAAACTGTCGGTATCCGCGCTGTTTGCATTTGTCATCGGTCGGCGCTCTCCTGTCGAGAGATTCATCATCCAAAGGTCGGCCTCGTGATGCCAGATGCTGAACTGACCATAATCAGCGAGAGTATAAACCAAGAAACGTCCGTCGTAGCTCGGACGAGGGAAAGTGACCGACCCTGGCAGAGTATCGTTGCACATTGAACAGTCGATAATGGTGTCGATGCATGAGCCGAAATCACCCTTCTCGGCATCAAACGACACCGAACACAGGCTGTAATGCACCTTCTTAAGTTCCATGCTACCCTCGGGCAATGCCTTTGCTGCACAGAAATACAGAGTCTTGCCATCGGCCGCAAATACAGGGAAAGTCTCATACACAGAGTCTTGTTTCAGCAATGGCGTGATCAACAGCTCATTGTTGGCAATGTCATAAACCTGCAGATCGGAAGCCGCATCAAACACCTCCACCCTATTCTCGTGACGGATATGGAACACCTGACGGGTGGTGTTGGTCGAATAGGCGATATACTTGCCCGACGGATGCCAATAGGGATAGACACAGAGTCCGAGAGTCTGCGAAGTGGCTGTATTGTAAGCCGTCATCTGCCCCTTCATTCGCAGGATAGTTGCGCCATGAGCTCCACGAATATGCAGACTCAGGTCGCGAGGATTGGCACGATTGAAGCTATGGCAGTTGACACAACCTTCGAACTCAGTGTTGACGATGAGTGGACGTTCGTCGAACGTAGAGAGGTCGCGCTCGTAAATACCCATTTTGCTCCAAACCTCATAACCAGGTTCAATCAGTCGGTAAGCCAATCCGTAGTCGATGCTGTCTTGGCTCACATAGATAGCAAACGGCTCGAAGCTGTGCCAGCCATCATTGTCTTTTGCCGACACCTTCACCTGAATCTCTTTGCCAGCATTATTAGCCAAGAACTCATGCCAGAGATCAATGTCGAAGTAGGTTGATTCGGCACCTTGTCCATGCAGCTCCCGGCCCTCAGCATCGCTCACCACGGCATCGACCATTGAATAGCGATCGTCAGACATTCCAAAATTGAGCGGAGCGATGTTAACAGGTATCTCCACACCGACATAATCGGGATAAATGTTTGGCAGACAAGCCTCAGACTTGGCATCCTTCACCTTTTCGGTGCAGGCAGTTGCACACATTGCCAGACCTATTGCCAATGTGGCAAACGTCGAGAAAAATAAGATTTTCATTTTTGTATATTTGTAAAATAATAATACCAATATGTATTGCCAAACTGCTCTTTCAGTTTGTCGTAGTTGACTGGTTGACTCTGGATAGCAGCCGCAAATCGGTTGAACTGACTGGCGATATCGTGTCGCACGCCATTGGGCAATCCCTCTGAGGCATTGTGCTCGCGTGCCCACCACAGCATGATAGCCTGCTGATAAATGGTCGGCACCACGGGATAGTTGATGTCGGAGTTGAGTCCGATGCACTGCACAAACATTTCGAGGTTGCAGGTGAGCAGATTGGCAGCCTCAAGATATTCGAATGCCAGACGATTGTGTCTGTTTGACATAAAGAGGCTGCCTAACATCTGGATTATCTCGCGGTCGCTAAAGAAGAAGTCGTCGGTCAACTTGAATTTCCTCAGATAACCATATTCGCGATGTTTGGCAATGGCTGCCTCATTGTCGAGGAGTGACATTGTCTCGGTAGCCCATTGGCGGTAATACCACGACTTCTGCAATGAGGCAAGATACTTGCGAGCCACCTCGTAGTTTCCGTTGATGATGTTGGTTTCGGCAAGTCGCTTGTAGCATCGTCCGCTTTTCTGGAAATCGGGAATTGCCTCTTGAGCCTCGAACACAAAACGCTGGGCAGAATTGACCATGCCGATGTAATAGAAGACCTCGGCTGCGGCCATAGGACTGATAGCATCTCTCTGGAATGCCGGAATCAAGCCAGCTATGCCGCTTTGCTGATAGTCGAACATGTGTTCGGTGAGCTTGCCTTTCTGTGCCAATGCAAGATTGAGCACTGTGGTGCAGAAGGCGTTGTTGGGTGATTGGCGTGAGGCAGTATCGATGATGCGGTCCCATTGATGACATCTAACCATAAAGTCGTAGGCAAGTACCTTCTCTACTTTAGGATTGTACAACTCATGCCATATTAAAAGACATATCAAAAGACCCGCGAAGCCATTGCTTGCAATATGAATAATGGTCTTCGCTTTATCTTTAATCATCATACATATTATTGATGCACAGATAATGGAGAGAGCTGACAGCCATGGCAATGACGGATGAACGACGAGGATTCGGTAATAATGCACGCCGTAGAGCAGTCTATCCATGTCAATTGATACAAGCCTCCTCGCTATCATTGGCTGAATGACAAAGAGCACAACCATCAAGGCGACCGTTATGCCTACAGAAGTGTTTTTCTCCCTGCTCACAAGATAGAGCGATGAGAGAACGACGAACACCACAGCCAAGGGTCCCACTAGCCAATACATAGCCACCGAGCCAATCACTCCTATCAGACATTGAATTCGCCAGTTGCTAATTTTTGCTAATACCACTGTAGCGAGCATTGACAGCATTATTGCCCATAATGTGCCAAACAAGGCATTCTCGTCGCACATATACCCCATGAGGAGTCCTGAAGGCAATAGCAGCAAGCCATCAGCCCACCCCCATGCAGAGACATCGTGAGAGAACGAGGACACCACGAGGCGCATCAGCCTCCATATCGCAGCTATGAGCAGACCTACGATGGCAGCTCCAACCCACGCATAGATGAAGAACTGAGTGCAGAACCTGCCCATCACGTCGGCCAATCCTCCAGGGACAGAGAGCACCTCAGAGATATATTGCCAATCAAAGAGAAACAGCTGTTGCTGTTCCTGCAGATGCAGGTGATGTGGAAGAAGCAATGCGAAAAAGAGCGTGACACACACCGCTAGGACCAACGCTGATACGTTATGATTGAAACTTTTCATTACGAGTCAAATTTTGAAATAAGGCAAAGATTAATTGATCAATCAACAGAGCGAACCTTGACTTCAAAACGAGAGCCTTTACGCACCTGGCTGGTGACGCTGATGGTTCCACCCATCTTCTCGACGAGATGCTTGCAGAGAGAGAGTCCGATGCCTGCACCTGACGAAGTGCTTGAAGTCTTGTAGTATTTGGTGAAGATATTGGCAATCTTGTCGGGAGCAATGCCGATGCCAGTGTCTTCGACAAAGAGAACAACCCACTTGCCATCTACATCCGACTCAAGATTCCAGCCGATAGTAATTGAACCCTTGTCGGTGAACTTGATGGCATTGTTGATGATATTGCTCATGATTTGGAGTAACGATACACGGTTGACCAGCATCTTTGCCTTTGGACCTCGCAGATATATCAGTTGCAGATGCTGAGGCACAATGACGGTGTGGATGTTGTAGATCTCGTCAATCATAGACTCCACATCTTTGGTCGAGAGCTTGAGGTGATGGTCGCGTTTATTGTCGGACGAATAGTGCAAGATGTCGTCGAGCAAGCGCAACAGTTGTTCGTTGCTATCCTTGACATACTTGCCATATTGCTGGCGTTCGTCCTTGGTGAGCAGCGAATGTTGGCTCACAAGGATATCCGAGAATCCAACGATGGCATTGAGAGGAGTGCGTATCTCGTGGCTCATCGACGCAAGGAAGGCCTCTTTCACGTTGGCCTCTTCTGAACGCTTCAACGCTTGTTCGCGCTCCTGTTTCAACTCATGTTCCTTATCGTTGTTAAATGCCAATCCATTGCAAATGAAGTGTTGCGAGTTGTCGTGGTTATGGTTGATGAATATGACCACCGAATGTTGCTGACCATCGGCCAACGACACCAGCACTTCGAGCTGAGACAATCCTGATTCTGGCACCTCATCGATGGCCTTGAGAAGGGCTTGGCGGTCTGATTCAGACAATAGCTGTAAGATGTTGTCGAGAGGAATGCTATTCTGCTTCAATCCCAAGACAGGTCTTGCCTTTTCGGGAAAAGTGATAAGCTTATCGGCCGACAACTCCCACGAGACGACATTGAGTGCCAACATGAGAGATTCGATCCGCATCTCTTCTTCGTTGGACCTATTACCCTGTTCGACGAGTTTTTGCTGTTGTCTGATCTTGTAGATTGTGATGCACAAAGGTATGGCAATGAGCAGGAAAACAAACAAAGCCACTGTCCATGGAATCCAAAAATCCTTTAGTTTCTTGGCAGCCCTCGAACTCTCGTACCATGGCATATTGACAAAACGCGTGCCACGAGGGAAGTCTTCGGCAAAAGGCAGAAACTGCTTGCCCAGTCGCCAGTCGATCCAGTAGTCGTCAACAAAGCTATGATGACCAACCGACTTGGGATTGGCTCCACTGAGCAGGAGGTCGATGGTGGGTTTCATCTGTCGGAACTGCTCGAACCACGGTGTGAAATATCCGCCTACACAAGCATTGAGAGCCGAATTGATGGGCTTGTTAAACTGATTCGGGGTCATCGAGAAGAAAAGACCAAGGTTGAATTGCAGTGCCTGATCGCTATAGCAGTCATCCTTGATGCGCAGATAGTTGCAGAACGCCGACTTGACGTGAAGCACACCTCTGAGGGTCTTGATAGAATCGGCAATAGGTTGATTCTCCAAGGGATATTCAAGACTGATGGGAATGAGAGAGATGCGCGAATAGTCGCGTCCTGGGGGCGATACATATCGGGCTACGGTCTCGTAATGAAGATTGGTTGCATAGTGGACAGTATCGCTGCCCAACTGGTCGATGATTTCCTGACGCAGGTAGTCGTCGATATATGTGCTGTCGAGCGGTATCACGAGCCATGGTTGGGGATTAATCTTCTGGATGAAGTCGATATTCTTGCGAAGATCGACCGTCTGCTGGAACACAACGAAATTGTCTCGTCGCATGACAAGACTATCGTTATAGGAGGGGTTGACCACACTCATGCACACCACAGGACAGCGAGTCAGCTTCGGATGGTCGCACATGGCTGCCGAATGAGCAAGATCTTCGCTATGCACAATAACAAGGTCGGGCTGACCATCGAAGGCATTGAGTTGTCGGTTTACGCTTGGCACCGCATTGTGGAAATATTCGCGCAGGGGAGCTCGCTGATATGGACGCAGATCGCTCTCGCGCATGGTGAGTTCGTAGCGCGAGGTATCGCCAAACACCTTCTTAACCTCGTCTTTGAACATTGTCTCCTGAACAGTATTGCTTTCTATCTGATACAGGACGAGAATACGTTTCTTTCCTTCGAGCTTACTATCATGTGTGTGGCATGACGCAAGAAGCGCGAAGAAGAAAAAAGAGACGAGAGAGTTAAGAAATGTCTTTTTCATTGTCTGGAAAGTTATAACCTGATGGTGAACGTGCTACCGCAACCTTCTTGACTGTCGATTGCTATGGTGCCGCCCATGAGAGAAACATAGGTCTTGCAGATGAAGAGTCCGAGACCGCCACCAGGGTGGAAACTGTCGATCTTGAAGAAGCGCTCAAAGACGAGCTCATGATACTGAGAGTCGATACCCTTGCCTTCGTCCTTGACCCAAATCTCGACATTACCGTCTTTGGATGTCGGCCGCCACCCTAAGGTGATGGTGCTGCCTTTGGGCGAGAATTTAGAGGCATTGAGCAACAGATTGTCGATAACTACGGCAAACATCGAAGGCTCCGTCTGGATCCACACATCGCTATCGGGAATGTCTAACACTAACTTGTTGCTATTCCACTTCATCACCTTCTGAGCATCTTCCCATAGATCAGGCACGAAGAGACGGCTCATCAGGCAAGGCTTGTTGTGGAAGGCGAAATTGCTGTGACCAATCAGTGTGACTGTGAGGATGTCGTTGATGATCTTGCGCAGAGCCACGGCATTCGACTCTATTATATGACCAAAAGAATCGGTCTCTTCGGCATTAAGGAGGTCGCCATGATCTGCCAGCTCTATGGCAAAGCCCACTACGGCATGTAGCGGGGTGCGTATCTCGTGATTCATGGCAGATATGAAGCCCTCGCGTACCTGAGTGTTGGCTATCAGACGATTGGTCTCGACCGTCATCGCCTCAAGTTCTTTCTGCTTCTCGATGTTGACAATAAACCCTCGATGAAGAGGTTTGTCTTTACCATCGCGTGTCACCTTCATTCTTATCTCATACCAGCTAATCGGCTGGTGGTCGAGACTTCCATAGAACTGATGAGAATATGAACCGACATTCGATTCAGACAAGAAAGATTTTAACTGCTTGCGGCTATATTCGTCGGTAGATATACGACTCAGCAGGCGAGACGTGTTGTCACACTGTTCGTCCCACAGGATGACCTTACACGTGTCGAACACCATCTTCAGCAGTTCGCGATTCTTAATCTGTCGCATTGCCTGATGTCGGATGGCTTTGCGGTTACCGTACAACACGCTCAACTGACGGCTCGAATATAACACGACAACCACAACAAATGCTATGGCAAGCGCTATGCAAAAGACCAAAAGAATGGTGGCAAGCACAGGCTTGCGGTCATAGAGGGTGACATTATAAAGATTGGCAGAAGGTGGCATGAGGTCGATGCCTATGCCTCGACTGCGCAATATGTCATAGTTGATATTCAGACTTTTGGTATGATAAAGCTTGACAATGCTATCGACTTTCTCGCCATCAAGGACACGCTTGCTTGCCGATACCGCCTCGCTCAGCAACACCTCGGCAGGAGTGAAAAATCCACCTACGCAACTGTCGTTGGCAAGGAAGTCCTCTCCCACCATGGTATAGAATGGCAGGAAATCGGCATCCTCGGTGAGCTGTCGCGACACGTTGTCATGTTTGGCTGAGATGAAAAAGTTAGGATTGAGCTGAGGATAGAACGCCCAAGTTGTGTTGACATTATGTCCACCATTCGTAAGGCGCACGTTAGTTTCGGGATGAGTGAGCGAATAGATAGAATATACAATCTTGCCCTTGTCGTTTTCTGCATTTAGCACCTCAGACGTCGTCTGATTCATAATATTGTTGAAGTAAATCTGAGGGTCTAACGTCTTGTTCTGATAATCCAAATCCTCGACAGCCAACGAGTCAATCCAACTGGCATCACGGTCAAGCAATGTGATGAATCGATGAGTCTGTGACCGATGCAGATACTGGCGATGTGCGACTATCATTCCAGGGAGATTCTGAATATAATCTGCCAAATCGAGGTTTTCCTTGAGAGCAAGAGTGTCGATAATCTGCACTCGTGGACGGAAAGGGTAGTCTCTACGAGACAGAAGTGTATCCATTCGAGGCAGAAAATGTTCGCTCTTGAGTCCGAAACATATAGCAGGAATAGAGCTTACGAGCGGATCTTTGTTGATGGCCAAGAGCCACTCTGGATAATTGCCATGAGCAAGGATGAGATCTGGCTTTCGTCCCTGATTGGTCAACGACATTACAAGTTCAGAGAGTTCGCTGATTTCGAATTTCTCCTGAGTCATGCCGATATTGTTGTATTGATAATTAAGGTTAGCATCGATGCCTTGTCGTTCTAACTCACCTTCAAGTATCTCGCTCCACTTCTGATATACCGCATCTGTGTTATCGGTCTCCCACATCACAACAATCTCGCGTTTATGGTCGGCAGAAGTGCATGACGACAGAATCGCCATTGACACGACAAATACGAACAGAAACATGAGATACAGAGGGTGTCTCTTAGTCATTTGGGACTATTATTGCTATTTTACAGATAAATACGCGCCAAATTTAGCAAAAAATCACAAATAAAACAAATAGAGTATGTTTTTCTTATCAAACATACCCTATTTTTTACTTAATTTCGTTTAGATTTATATTGCAGAAGCAAAAATTCGTGTAGTTAGAGAACCGAAATAAGCAACGCAACTATAGTAGCGAGTGAGGTAGAGATAGTAGCCCACTGAGCAGCTGTCGCCATGTTGTTACGTTCTTTTTTTGCTGGAATCACTATCTCGCAACCTGGGGCTGGCTTTGCATTTCGGCTCAACTTGGCGACCTTGCCATTCTGGTAGATTATGTATCCGCGCGAACGACGTGCGTTGTTGCTGTAGCCACCTGCCTGAGAGATATAGTAGCTTGCTACTTCTCCACCAATGAAGCCTACGGTATTGGGATACATCACCTCACCGCTGATTCTGACGGTGTTGATGAGCCTTGGCACGATGATGCGGTCGTCTTTGTGCAGCACAATATCTTCGTCACAACCAGGGTTGTCAAGAGCTTTCGAAAGATCGATGCCCACAAAATAGGTGTCGTTGACCGAGATATTCCTGATGTTGATAGTATCATTGACGCCATTGAGATCTTTATTCTTCTTCATTAATACAGACTGCTGCATACGCAGTTTCTCTTCTGGATTGACCTTACGTTCGAGACGTGCGCCATGAATATTGGCCATCATCGTCGTTCCGCCTGCTGCTGCGATAATATCACTGAGACGGCAGTTCTGCTTCGACAAAGTGTATGTTCCTGCAAAGAGCACCTCTCCCATCACCGTTACATTCTCCTGAACAGAGTAACCTGGACTTTGGCGTATATACACCTCATCATAAGGTTGAAGGGTGAAGTCTGGAGAAGCATCAACCACAAAGCCATCTCGCAACTCAAAACTATAGGTCATGGAGCGCATGGAACTATCGGTAGTAGCTTTTGGATCAATGATTCGGCGAGCGACATCAACCTTGACCGACGATGCCGACTCCTTCAAGCCTCCTGCCTGAAGAATAAGGTCTTCGATAGTCATGTTCGACGCAAACTTGTAGGTTCCTGGTGCGAAGACCTCGCCATGGATAGTGAGAGTCTGGTTCATTTTGACAGGTTCGACACTCGGCACAATCAATACGTCTTCGTTACGGAGATACACGTCGGGAGCTGTGCCATCGAGGATGCCAGCAAGATTGAGAGACACGACTTCGAGCGTGCGGTCGAGTTTCATGCGCTGAAGTACGGCATGGTCGAGGAAGGCATATTCGGTCACACCCTCGGCATATTGCACGAGCTGACGAACGGTTCGGATTTTCTCGCCAAGTTGATACAGACCAGGGCGGAAGACCGCTCCACGTATCTCGATGGCATTGCTGTAACGCTGAATGATGGAATCAACCTTCACCACATCCTGATCGGCCATGGTGAAGGTGTTGATATTGGAGTCATCTACACTAAAGACAGAAAGGTCGCGACCTGTCTTGCGCATCACCCTCACAGACTTGGTGTAGGCGTCACCAGTGAAACCTCCAGCATAGCCGAGCAGCTGGGACAAGGTCTCAGAACGTTTCATCTCATAAATCATCGGACGTTTTACCTTACCCTCGATAGTCACGAGACAATCGTATGAGCCAACGATAATCACATCGTTGTCGCAGAGCTGCACATTGCCCGAAAGCTGGCCGTTGAGGATATAGTCGTAGATATCGACCGACGTTATCAGTTTGTTCTTGCGATAGACCCTGATGTCACGCAATGTACCAATCTTGTTTACACCTCCTGCCATATACAAGGCATGGAACACCGAGGCAAAAGCCGAAAGAGTATATGTACCTGGAGTCTCGACCTCGCCCATCACATTGACCATGATGGTGCGCGTCTGACCTACCGAGAGCTTGATCTTCGAACCTTCATATCGAGTTCCTAGATGCTGCACCAGTCGAGCATTGGCTTGCTTTACCGTGAGACCAGCCAACGACACTGGACCAAAGTCGCTGATGGTGATGTAGCCATCGGGCGAGATAGTGCCCTCGATAGTTTGTTGAGATGCACCATAGACATCGATATAGACCACATCGCCAGCTCCGAGCAGATAGTCCTCGGGAGTGGCTATGTTCATGTTTGGCTCAAACGACAATTCGTCGGTGCGGAAGATGTCGTGGCCAAAGATGAGCGAGTGTTCGTCTTCAGCCTTTTTCATTTCCATGAGCAGCAATAAGCTGGAAGTGTCGGTGAAATAATCAGCGATACTGGTGCGTTGCGGATCGCTTTCTCCATTGGGAGTACGGCCTCGGTCGTCGTTCATGACTGTACTCTGCTTCTTGCTCGACATGAGGCTCAAGTACTCCTTGCCGTATTTGTTCTTGACACGTTGCAGTTGTTTTATGTCAACACCTTTCTTCAGAAGGTCGGCGGCAATTTCAGACTGTGATGCTCCCATCTCGTACTGCTTAACCACATATTCAAACACTTTCTGGTCGGTCATCGACGATTGTGCCATGAGCACTATTGGTATGAACAACGATATCAATATTGCGATTTTTTTCATAAGGGTTGTCATTTATTAATATTATGTAAACGCAAATTTACGATATTTATTGTTTATGTACAAATAAAAAAGCCATATTCACAATAAAAAGACCTATCGTGCGTTCAAAATATAATAGATATCAGTTAGGCAACGACTATTCACGATCAAATTATAACAATGAAACGTCACATACTCACAATGATTGCAAGCTTGTCGTCGATATGTGCATCTGCCATTGGCGAATGGACAGTCTTCCCCAGTTCTGCCAACTATCGTCGTGGCGAGATATTCGACAACAGGATATTTCTGCTATCGGGTAACACACTCTTCTCGTTCGACGAACAAAAACTCGACGACAAACGTCAATATAGCCGACTTACGGGTCTCAACGGATCACGCATCTTTGATATCATTGTATCCGAACTAGCTCAGCGTCTTGTCATTGTATATACCGATGGCAACATCGACTTTATTGATACCGAGGGACGTGTGAGCAACTTGCCTGACTATGCCAACAAAACTGTGATTGGCGACCGCAGCATCATTTCGATCTCGGAACGCGATGGCAAGCTGTATATCTCGACTGGTTTTGGCTTTCTCATTGTCAACATAGCCAAAGAAGAGTTTGAAGATACCTTATACTACGATATCTCAGAATACAAAGATGGCACCTATGGATATCGCACCAGCAGCGTGAGCGAACAACGGCTCGCAGAACTCAATGCCTCGGCAAAGGCAAATGGCGTGGGCAGCACATCTAATGGCACACTCGTATATCGCGATGGCGTTCTGCTTACAGCCAATACCGAAGACTACCGTTCTTCGGTATTCAACGAGCATGGCATACTTTCGGTTTATGACACATACGAAGACCAGTGGGACATCGTGCGTGCCAGCGAAATCAATCATCTCTTCACTGATCATACGGCATGGTTCCAGGGAGTAACATCGCTTGTCATCGACCCTCACGACAACAGCCATTACTATGTCGGTACTTTCAGTCTCGGTATCATTGAATTCAATGGTACAGAGTTAGGCAAGTATTACAATGCGTTCAACAACCCTGGATTGAATTGTATCATACCAGAGACTTACACCACTCGCATTGGAGGCATGACAATGAACGACGATGGCTATCTGTGGTTCATGAATACAAGTGTGACACGCCCCTTGCGATGCATGACTCCATCGGGTAACATACTCTCGTTCCCCGTCAATGGATATAACGTCATATCCAATGGTTTTGACCGACTTGTGCAGGCTCGCAACGACAAATATCGATTCAAGTGGATTCTTGGTATTCGTCCGTGGGAGAACTGCCAAGGAGCCATATATTATGATGGTGGAACTCCCGAAGACCCCAACGACGACGAAAGCGTATCATTCACAACACTCACAGATCAAGATGGTAACAGCTACAACCCGAAATACTTCAATGACATAGCAGAAGATAAAGACGGTAAGATGTGGCTGATGACTTCATCTGGACCGTTTGTTATCGACTCTCAGATAGATGCATACAAGAACCCTGGTCGTGTGCGTCGAGTCAAGATTCCGCGCAACGATGGTAGTAACTATGCCGACTATCTGCTTGCTAATGTCGATTGCTCGTGTGTCATCGTTGATGCCAACAACCAGAAATGGATTGGCACTACTGAATCTGGAATCTATCACCTTTCGGCCGATGGGCTAACCCAGATCGATAATTTCACGTCCGAGAATTCTCCACTTCCTTCAGACAATATCTTGGCATTGGCTTATGACGATGTGAGTGGAACAATATATATTTCGTGCGAAGGCGGCTGTGTGAGCTATTTGAGCGATGCCGTCCGTGGTGCTCAAGACTACAGGGGAATCAAGTGCTACCCTAATCCTGTGCGTCCAGAGTATTCTGGTGCGCTACATATCAGCGGATTGAAAGAGAATTCTAAAGTCAAAATCTGTGACATCAACAACCGCACTATATATTCGACAATAAGCCAAGGTGGCAGTATATCATGGGATCTTGTCGGTGATTCGGGAGAACGCATCTCTGCTGGCGTCTATTTCGTATATGCCTCGTCACAATCAGACAAGGGAAGTAAAGTTACCAAGTTCTTGGTAATAAACTGAGACGAATCGCGATAACGCAATAAGCCCCACCATTCTGTAATAGTTACAGAATGGTGGGGCTTTCTATTGATCTATTGGGGAAGGCTTTTCACAACCTTCGTTATTGCCCACTGGATCAGAGCATGTCTTCGACTGGGAGAACAAAGGCACGGAGTCCGAGCATCGGAGTCTCTTCATCGATGGCACGGAGGCGGTTCATGATTGGAGCCACACGGTCATCTTCACAGATTGTGAGGATCGAGCTGTTGGTTGAAGGCCATGCGTGACTACCGAGGTGAGGTTCGCCCGTCTTCGAGCCACGTCCCCAGGTATCTGGGAACATGGTATAGCCTCGCTGAAGACTTCGGCTGAGAGCCTCGACCACTTCTTCACGATGTGCCTGGTCGAAACTGATAAATATTGCTTTCATAACTTATTTCTGTTTATTTCTTCTGATCAAACGACGCTTTGCCTTCTTCCAGTCGGCATCAAGACCAAGCTTCTCGGCATGTGCACGACGCTCACTACGGATCTTTGAACCCTGGAACATACAGTAGATAGAAGGAACAACCACAAGTGTCATGGCTGTAGAAACAACAAGACCACCGATGATGGCGATACCCATTGGCTGCCACATCTCCGAACCCTGACCTGTACCGATTGCCATTGGGAGCATACCGAGGATTGTGGTGAAGGTTGTCATGAGCACAGGACGCAGACGGCTCTTACCCGACACTACGACTGCCTGAATGACACTAAGACCACGTTCGCGCTGGAGGTGGATATAGTCGATGAGCACGATACCGTTCTTCACCACGATACCGATCAGCATGATGGCACCGAGCATTGACATGATATTGAGATCGACACCTGTGAGCCAGAGCGCGAGCACGATACCTGTAAAGGTGAATGGGATAGACACAAGCATGATGATGGTAGGGTCGCTCCATGACTCAAACTGTGCTGCCATGACGATATACACGATGATGAGGATGAGCAGACCGAGTGTTGCCATATCCTTGAACGAATCCTGCTGATCTTCGTATGAACCTGACACGATAATAGAAGCATCGCCCGAGAGAAGACCTTCGGCACGCATCTCTTCAATCTGTGCAAGACCTCCTTCTACGACGTCACTAAGACTCGCTTCATCGGCATTGACAACGCAGGTTACCGTATTGACACGCTGACGATCCTTGCGTTCGATGGTAGGGAGTGTCTCTCGCTCTACCACACGACCGACGTCCTTGACACGAACTGTCGAACCATTAGAACCATAGAGCAGGATGTTCTCAATAGTCTCGACATCCTCGCGCACTTCTGGAGTATAACGCACCACTACATCATATTCCTCACCATCCTCACGGAAGTAAGAAGCTGTAGTACCATTGAAACGGTTGCGGATATACTGACCTGCAGTAGTGAGGTTGAGACCATAGCGAGCAAGCTTCTCACGGTCGAAGTCTATGTTGACCTCTGGCTGATAGTCAGAACGTGAGATATTAATCTGGGATACACCCTTGACATTCATCATTCGTGACTTCAGGATCTGTGCGAGCGAGTCGGTCTGCATGAGGTCGTAACCATAGATCTCGAATGAGGCTGTGGTCTGTCCGCCCATACCCGACTGTCCGCCTTCTGTCACCTGAACCTTGGCAATCTCAGGGTACATCTTGAGGTCCTCGCGCATCTGGTTACCTACGTCATACATGGAGATTTTCATGTTACGCTCTTCCACTTTCCACATTGCAATGTTGAAGTTGATGATATGATAGCCATTGCTCTGCATCGATGCGAAGGTATTATCGGTATCTGCCTGTCCTGTCGAATAGTTGCAGGCACGGAGTACCTTGGTATCTGGTGTACCCCATCGACTCATCCACTTGTTGGCAAGCTCTTCGGCAATCTCCTGAGCTCGCATCTGACGCGAACCTGTAGGCAACTCAAGTGTTACCG
>SAMEA3663257__coassemble_509_pt1 | contig 21247 bp, 19 predicted proteins | sample SAMEA3663257__metabat2_low_PE_015 | metagenome-assembled genome bin SAMEA3663257 (sample SAMEA3663257) | pig gut metagenome | biome: pig gut; feature: pig-associated habitat; material: faeces | place: China | collected 2013 | reverse complement strand
TTAACTACCGATAAAGCAGTTCTTTTAGTCACTTTTTAGACTTTACAGACTACTACTGGTATTGATGGAATGGTTTATGTATTTCCTGATGGAGTTTACGATCTAACTACCTTTAAGGCAAGTACTCTTGGTTCAATAGAAACTCTCGGTGGAAAGAAAGTAACAGGAATTGGCACAGGATCATACTATAAGAATGGTGGCTATTGCAAGTTTGAGTGTGAGCCTGGCAACTATTATGTTGTAGGGGTCTATCTTGGCAAAAGTAGTTGGGGCGGGATTCAGCATCAGACTTGGAAAGGCGTGAATGCAACAGAAGATATGGGAAACAACAAATAGACAATGGCAGACCTCAGAATCTTCGTATAGGAATCTAACACAACATCACAAAACCAGCTGCCGTTGCAAGGTACAAAGACAGCTGGGTTCATTGCTATGTTTTTATAGTTTTGGCAATCTATTGAAAAAAGAATAGATCAGAATTGGAAATAGATGAAAGGCTGCATCTCGGCTGTCACAAACTGATAGCAGATGAAGATGATGAGAACTGTGACTATTGCCATGAGAGGCAATGGCATCTTGGCAAAGCAGATGCGATAGCGACGCTTGAAGCGTGTGGGAAGCCAATGGATGATCATGCCAAGCACAAAGAGTATGAAGACACTGCGATAGGCAGAGATGACATCGAGGACATTGACATTCCACTGAGTGCCTATGCTGTTGATCATGTCTTTGGCAATACCCCACGCCGTTTCGTTGGCAATGGCAGGGTCGAGGTTGGATCCCGAACGGAAAAAAAGTCGGGTGAAGGTGATGAAGGTAAAAGTGACCAAAATCGACCATCCACGATTGAGCCAGGTCAATGGATTCTTGCAACCGGCGAGATTATAGATATAACGAATCCATGCACTTGCTGCGATGAAGAGCATGAAGAAGAGCAGAAGATTCCATAGTGGCAAGAATGAATAAAGCTTGAGAACATAAAGCACGACCGAAAGAAGAGTAGGGACAAGAGCACGGCTGAGAAGTGACATATCGCGCCAGAACTTGAAGATGACCATGCCGATACCATTCAGTCCGCCCCATATCATGAAGTTCATGCTTGCCCCATGCCACAGACCACCGAGAAGCATGGTGATCATCGAATTGAGGTTGGCATAGATGTGCTTGCGCTTCTCAGGATAACGCCAAGCTGTGAAGATGACGGCAAGCGCAAGTGCAAGGACAGTGAGTGCCACATATAGATTTCCCGAAAGGATAAGGGCTATCAGAGTGATGGTAGAAATCCAGAAATATGTTCCGAAGGTGATGTTGCGGTTGCCACCAAGAGGGATGTAGAGATAGGTCTGAAGCCAGCGAGACAACGAGATGTGCCAGCGTTTCCAGAAGTTGCCTGCATTCTGAGCTTTATAGGGCGAATTGAAATTGAGCGGCAGATAGAAGCCCATGAGCAGAGACAAGCCGATAGCGATGTCGGTGTAACCCGAGAAATCGGCATAGACCTGAAGAGAATAGAGGAAGAGTGCCGAGAGATTTTCGAAGCCTCCGAAGAACTGAGGGTTGTTAAAGACTCGGTCGATGAAGTTGACTGCAAGATAGTCGCTGAGGATGATCTTCTTGGCAAGACCATTGAGAATCCAGAACACGGCCATGCCAAACTGCATCCGGCTCAACGAATATCGACGATAGAGCTGCGGGATGAAGTCGCTCGCCTTGACGATAGGGCCAGCCACGAGCTGCGGGAAGAAGCTTACATAAAAGCCGAAGTCGAGGATGTTGCGCACAGGCTTGACCAAGCCCTTATAAACATCGGCAGTGTAGCTGATGACCTGGAAGGTATAGAAAGAGATACCCACAGGGAGGATGATGCGATCGATGCTGAAGAAGTTGCTGCCGGTCATATCGTTGGCCCATGCAGCAGCGATGTTAGAGACCTCTAAACTGGTGCCAAACAGCTGGTTGACGACATCGGCAAAGAAATAGGCATATTTGAAATAACAGAGTATGCCAAGGTCGATGATGACCGACAGACAAAGGAGCAAGCGCTTGACCACAAGCGACCTGTCGCGGAAATGATAGATGCCACGAGCGATGAAGAAATCGGAAATAGTGACAAACACCAAAAGACCTACGAACAGTCCGCTGGTCTTGTAATAGAACAGCAGGCTGACAAAAAACAGATAGGCATTGCGCAGCAACGTCCTGCTCTGGAAAAGCGCAAACAGCGCGAAGACTATCGCAAAGAAAGCCCAGAACTGAAAATGAGTGAACAGCAGCGGGCTGTTGGGGTCGAAAGCAAAAATGCCCTTTATATATTCGAATAACTGCAACATTTATTTCTTTTCTCTTTGCACGAAGTAATCATCGATAATGGAATTGTAAAGAATGTCGCCGAGGAGCTGATAGCCTTCGCGAGTGAAGTGTATATGGTCGCGCTTCATGAGCTTTGCCTTGAGCCATTTATCGCTCGACTTGAAGCCTCCCATCAGCGAATAGACATCGAAGACACAACTATTATATTCCTTGGCAAGGTCGATGAAAGCCTGATGTGCCTTTGCTGTGTTGGGATTGAAACGCTTGCGCTTACGACGGAGACTAAGGTAGCAGTCGTTGTTGGTAATGAAGAGGAATGAGCACGCTGGACTCACCTCGCGAATCCTGCCAATGAGAGTGCGATAGTTGGCCTTGAACTCTTCAGGGTTGAATTCTTTTTCGGGCACATTGGCATCGTTGATGCCGATTCCGAAGATGACAAGGTCGGGAGGGATGAGCGAAAGATCCTGCTTGAATTTCGTACAACGAAGCCATGAAGGAACAGATGCGCCATTGACACCTGATTCTGTATAGACAATACCCTCACGGTCGTTGGTGGGCATGATGCCACGAAGCACAAACTGAGCCGAGTCGAGTCCACGGAAGGCTAACTGGAAAGAGTTTTTTTCTTCTCCGAGATAGAAAATATAGCTCTCGTGAGCCTCATCGCGATCAACAAAACTGAGAGTATCGGAGTCGGTGATGATGATAGGGCAGACCTCAGGAGAAGATGGCTCGCCGATGATGCGAAGACGGTTGAAAGCCCAGCGCATATCACCACGGAAGTCAAACGACACAGAGTCGTTAGGGTCTTTGGCTATGGCAGCAGCACCAGAAAGGCCAAGAGATACATCTGGTGTTTCGGATACACAGCGCGAACGACCCCATTCGCCTGTGTATTGGACGAAGTAGTTCCAAGGACCATTGCTCTTAAGCACCTTGAATGGGAAAATCATGCCACGGTCGCTAATGGTCGATTCGCCAAGACGCGAGAAGTTGCTGCGCATCTGACCAGAGAAATCTCCAGCCTGAACATGACTGCCTCCAATGTGCAGGATATTGACATTGCAGCCGTCGGTAAGCATTGAATCGAGACATTGATAAAAATGCTCCATGCCCGAACGGTTTCCAGGGTAATAGAGTGAGCCGTGGAGAGAGTCATTCACGCAGGCATAATTATCCTGACGCGGAACTTTTAGCCAGTTTATAAGTTTTTTTTCAAATGGAGTCACAGACAGCAGAAATACTGTCAGCCATGCTATAGCGGTCATAATTGCGGAATCGATAGTAGTTATAGTAGATGTCGAATGTGCCGTTAAGAATCTCAGATATTCGCTGAGCGCCCTTCTGAGTGAAGTGGATATGGTCGGCTCCGGCAAGCTGCGGACTGGTCTTGACCCATTGAGCCATAGAACCCTTGCCACCCATTGCCTCGAACATATTCCAGAAAGCCGCACCCGACTGTGTCACAGTGGTTTGCAGTGCCTCGACAAATGCAGGAAGATGCGGATAGGTGTGCATCTCGCCAGCGATGGAAGTGGCCATATCTGAAGGACCGATGTAGAGAATCTTGGCATCGGGTGCAATCTTGTGGAAGAAGTCAATCTGACGGCGTGTGTCTCGGCAGAACTTTTCGATAGCTGCTTCGCTCTTGGCGTAAGGCATGGAATTGCCGCCAAACTGAAGTATGATGAGAGCGACGTTCTCGTCTTTGAAGAAACTCTCGATCGACTTGCGTTCGATGGATGTGAACATCGTGCCTGAGCAGCCTCGCATAGCCACATTATCGACTACGACACCCTTGGTGCCGTCGAGCTGTATAGACTGCACATCCATCTCACCACTTATGACAAGCGAACCAGTCTTGACTGGCGATGGGAGCAGGGCTTCATATACGCGAGTGCCTTCCTTATATCGCGCGGTGTCGCAAGTCAGCTTAACACGGTTGTTGCCCGCAATGAAGGTCATCGAACCGTAGCCCTGAATACGTACACGAATGCGCTGGAATGTCTGGCAATGAGGAAAGACGTTGGGCTGACGAGTGCGGAAATTTATGACCGTGGTGGTGTCGATATGGGCAATCTGTCCCATAGGGCCATAACGGTTATGAGAAGCACGAGAAGAAGCTGGGCCATAGGCCAGATAATAAGGGATGCGGTCGGTCGGATTGATGCTATGAGCCACTGTCAATGTAGCTCCGCTCTTTGGCACGGCAGGGAGCATACCTATGCCCGAGCCACCGAACTTTGCCTGAACATTCTCTCGGAAAAACGACGTGATGCGATCTTCCTCAAGCTGAGAGTCTCCATAATGAACAATGCGTATCAGCTGCTTGCCACAATGCTCAAGACGCACGAAGAAATCGTCGAAATAGGTCAAGTCGCTATCGGGCAGATGGAAACGTGCCTCGCTCGAAAGAATATAGTCGAGATATTCATTGTCCTTTGCTGCCAATATGGCATCGAGACGTTGCTGTAGCAGTTCCTCTGGAGAAAGCAGCGGTTCTTCGTCAGCCTCTTCTTCGGTGGCAAGCACCTCATTAAGAGACGGAAACCTTAGAGTTAGCTCGCCTGCCCTGATTCCATCTGATGGGAAAGACCAAGAGACAAGGGCAAGCATTGCTATGACACATGAAATGAAAATAACGGTCTTATATGCTTTCATATCAATATTTCTTGAAACGTAATCGTAGTGACTGACTCTTCAGAATCATCTTCTTGCGTGATAATGATTCTATTTCGAATACCTCTTCGATTGCATTGATGCCAAAAGGAGACAACTTTGCAACATCGGCAATCGGAATGTCGCCTTCGTCGCGGTTGTTGACATAAGGGTCGAAAACTCGCAACTGACCATCTGACCCGATGAATCGAAGAAGGCATGACTCGTATCTCTCAAGCTTGTCGTCAAGAGCAAGCAGATCGCTCTGAACACTCCAGTAAATGCCGCAATAGGTGAAGTCGACAGTTGTCTGATTTGCCAATGAATCGACCTCGACAAGATGCCACATGCCGTCAAGGTCGCCATTATCTGACACCTGAAAGCCATCGCAAGCAGTGAGCAGCACGAGCAAGAAACAAACAATCACGCCATCGAAAATAGACTTATGTTCTGATCTCATATATTTCTTCATGCTTTAATTCATCGCGAGTAAAAAACCGATAATTGGACTCCGTTGTTGTTGCCAAGCAGTTTGCCATGATCCATACCGAAAGCCGCCTTGAGTGACACACCTTTGATACAAGGCAAGGCATACTCAGTCTCAAGCAGAAGACTGACATTCTCTCGTGCCACAGGAAAGGGCTGTCGATAAGTGCCTAAGCCTTTCTGCCATGTGCCAAGGAAGCGGTAATGGAAACGTTCAGATACAGAACCTGAGAATCCGAAATGCCATGCGAAGAACCTATTGTTCTTTATTTCGAGCTCTCCATTGTTGTAGATAGGAGAGAGGTAAAGCGGATTGCCCATAACCTGACCATAGTATTGCCAGCCTGGGTAGAACTGGTGGTTATAATAATTGTCCATACCGCCAATCTGGTCGTGGATGTTGGGTGTATGGTCGTGGTAGATTGGACCACTCTGATAGCGAGTGTTGATGAACTCCAAGACGATATTCTTGAGGAAGTCCTGCTTTTTCAATGCGACTTCCAAGCCTAACATTCCATCCTTCAGAGGATAAAGATAGAGCTTGTGATTGCGTTTCTGCCAATCGCCGTCCTCGCCATAGCCATAAGTGCCTAGATGATAGAGGGCAGACTGATCCTCGAAGAAATGGTCGGCATAGAGGGCGATGGAAAACGCTTCATGGTCGTAGGTGAGACTCGCCACCCAGCTGCCTAACATATTTCCCTCGACATTGACATAGCCTTTCTCGTCCTCCTGAAAGTCACTGCCACCAGGGATAAAGGCATGAAAGAAGTCAGACAAGCCTTGACCACCCTTGAATGTGACTTGTTCTCTCTGCTTTTCGTCATACCAATGCACAGTTCCGCCAAAGACTGTTGCCATTTCCAGACCAATTTCGAACGACACAGGGCGTTCCTCTTTACCAATTTTCAAGTAACCGGCCTTGCTGTGATACAATGCGCCATCGGTCCATTTCATCGACTCGGCAGCAAAATCCTTCTGCCAACGTCCGTCGGTCATATATCCATAAGCAAAATGCCCCTTGACTGCAAGCCAGCCGCGAGTGAATGGCAGAGAGTAATAGTCGTCAAGGGCAAGGCGCAACTGAGGTACTGGACGAGCATTGATACCCAATGCCTGAGAACCGCTGCTCAGTGATTGGTTTTTCAACTTCATCGGCCGACATTTGCTGCCAAGACTTAGAGTCATGCGTTTGTATCGCACTTCGGCATAAAGCTGCTGAATGGCGATGGTGGTCTGGTAGTTGTAAGGCAAAACAAAATCGACACCATAGCCAAAGCCAATCTTGCGATCGGCATCGCGACTGATGTCACGCTTGACCAAAGCACGCACATATCCATTCGACTTGTCAAGTGAGCTCAGTCCGTACTTGTTGGCATTGAGCCATAGTGGAGTCTTATGGCTGCTTACCGAGATCTGTGATTCATACAAATACTCGATGCCATCAAGCACATTCTGAGCCTGAAGGACAAACGGAAGCAGGATGAATATGAATGACAATAGATGTTTCATTATTAATAATGATAAGCAACAGGAAAGTTCTCCTTGACATGACCAATAGGAGCGCCAAGCCAAAGCGGAATACCGTGACTGTGGGCAAACATTCGGAAGTTGTCCCACAATTTGACCGGCATAGTCGGATCTTCGTCACAGCCAGAGAACTGACCGCAGACGAGACCTCGGATTCTGTCGAGCACTCCCATGAGACTTAGCTGCTGAAGCATACGGTCGATTTTGTAAGGACTTTCGGAAATATCTTCGATGAAGAGCAGCTTGCCGTCATAGTTGAAGTCAAACGGTGTGCCGTGAAGACCAGAAAGAACTGCCAAATTGCCACCTACCATAGCAGGAGTATCAGCAAATAGCGCATCGAGCATGGCTTTTGTCACTTCTGGCTCTGGATCATCGCTGCTCCAACCCTGATGTGGCGCAACAAAGAGAGTAGCCTTCTTCAAGAAGAGAAGATTATGCTTGGCTGGCCAATTGTGGTGGGCAGAGAAATAATCGAGCAATTCCCTGATGGTGCGTGAAGTGACGTGAGTAGGTTCCTCGCCGAGATGTTTCATCATGTGGGCATGAAGACTTGGCACCCCTGCCTTTTGCCATAGTGCGTGAAGAGCCGTGATGTCACTGTAGCCAACTATTGGCTTATTGGCATGCCTGATGAGATCGAGAGGAATCTTGTCAAGAATCTGCATACAGCCATAACCTCCTCGGCTGGCATAGAGCATATCAACATCAGGATCTTCGAGTGCTTCAACAATATCCTGGGTTCTTTCTTCCGGAGTACCAGAGAATCGGCCATAACTATCCTTGGCATGGGGAGCCACAGAAACCTTATGGCCCCACATTCGCAGTGTCTCTACGCCAAGGTCAATCACCTTTCCTTTTACGCTGCCTGCTGGAGAAACTATCCGAATATTCATCTTGTTGCTTGAGATTGTAATTAGAGACGGGTAGTGACAGCCTTGACCATATCGTCTTTCCATGGCTTGAAGTCCCCGGCGAGAATATGCTGTCGTGCCTCGTTGACCAACCACAGATAGAAAGCAAGATTATGGATAGAAGCAATCTGAAGAGCCAGATACTCCTCGGCATGGAAGAGGTGACGGAGATAAGCCTTGCTATAGATGCGATCGACTTCGCAAGGGCCATCTTCCTGGATAGGCGAGAAGTCGTTCTTCCACTTGGCGTTCTTCATGTTCATTATGCCGTGGCGTGTGAACAACATTCCGTTGCGACCATTGCGAGTAGGCATGACACAGTCGAACATATCTACACCTCGTTCAATGGCTTCGAGGATATTGGCAGGAGTACCCACGCCCATAAGGTAACGAGGGCGGTCGGTAGGAAGGATCTCATTGACTACTTCAATCATCTCGTACATCTTCTCGGTAGGTTCGCCAACAGCGAGTCCTCCGATGGCATTGCCTTCGACATCCATTGCCGCAATCTTTTCGGCAGCACGGCGACGGAGGTCTGGATAGGTACAGCCCTGGACAATAGGGAAGAGGCTCTGGTGATAGCCGTAGAGACCATTGCCATTGGCATCTTCTGTCTCTTTATAGCGCTTGTAGCATCGGTCGAGCCATCGTTCGGTCAATCCAAGCGATTTCTCGGCATATTTATAGTCGGAATCTCCTGGAGGACATTCATCGAACGCCATCATGATGTCAGCACCGATGATACGTTCAATTTCCATGACGCGCTCTGGCGTGAAGAGATGCTTCGAACCATCGATATGGCTGCGGAAAGTACACCCTTCCTCGGTAATCTTTCGGTTTTCGCTCAAAGAGAACACCTGAAATCCGCCTGAATCGGTGAGAATCGGACGATCCCAAGTATTGAACTTATGCAATCCACCAGCTTCTTGAAGCACATCAAGTCCTGGTCGCAAGTACAAATGATAGGTATTGCCGAGGATGATCTGAGCCTTGACCTCCTCCTTCAATTCGTGGAAATGCAGGCACTTGACACTACCCACGGTTCCCACAGGCATAAAGATAGGTGTCTGAATCTTGCCGTGGTCAGTAGTGATTTCGCCGGCACGTGCCCAACTGTTCTTGTCTGTTGCTTGTAATTCGAACGTCATTAGTGATTATTTATTACGCATTGCTGTTTTTCTGTTAGCCTCTATCACCTTCTTGACATAATATGCAAGACAGATGAGAACGATGATGACAAGACCGATCTTCACATAACCACTATAGAGTTCAACCTTCTCGATGAGCACTTCCTCGGGCATCGATTTGCCAAGAACTGCACCAAGGGTAGCCAATACAGCATTCCAGATTCCAGCTCCCAAGGCGGTGAAAACCAAGAAAGTCGTCATCTTCAGACGTGCCAAGCCCGCAGGAATGGAAATAAGCTGACGAATCACTGGAATGAGTCGTCCGACGAAAGTGCCAACCGCACCATGTTCGGCAAAGTATTGTTCAGCCTTCTCAACGCCATCTCTGTCGATGAGCAGCATGTGAGAGAGCTTGGTGTCTGAGAATTTGTAGATGAGTGGACGGCCAAGCCACTTGGCTAAGAAATAGTTGACCAATGCACCGATGACAGCACCTATAGTTCCTGCAATTATGATCATCGGCAGGTTCATGGTGCCTTGGTTGATAGCAATATAGGCTGCTGGTATGATTACCACCTCAGAAGGGAATGGAATGAACGAACTCTCTATTGCCATAAAGAATGTAACCACCCAATAGTTCATATTGGCAGCGATCCATGTATAAATTTCTTCCATAATATTTTAATAATTATCCAATTGATTAAGAGCTTCTGTATCGCCTATGCTATCGAAATACTGTCGCATCAAAGACTTTGTTGTGGATTCTCTTGGTTTCAACGACAGCAGTTTCCGAAATGCTTGATCAGCAATATCGAACTTTCGGATGCCAAGCGCAAGTTCTGCCTTTGCCAGAATAAACTTTTTGTCGGTTGGCTTTATCTTTATCATCTTGTCGAGGGTTTCAATAGCTTCCTCAAAGCAATGCATCGATGCAAGAATCGATGTTTTCAAAGCGAGATATGACGTAGAACGGCGTTTGACACTCAACGCTTTATCGATTGCTTCCAACGCCTTTGGCAGGTCTCCCTTGTCGAGATAGCACATAGAGATCTGAAACAACGCCTCGTGATCATTAGGCACTCGAGCACTAAACTTTTCAAACATTTCTATGGCTTTATCTATCTCATCACTGCGGAAATAGCTCTTGCCGAGAATATCGTAGGTAATTGCAATCTGCAGTTCAGAATTGTCGCTGAAGAGAAACGACTTGTCGCACTCCACGTTATTCTCGAGATAATCCTTGAAGACATTCAATGATTCGATGGTTGTCTTGTAATCTGCATCTTCTGCAAACGCGACATAACCTTTGACAAAATGCAGTAATGGATTCTTTGGGTCGATAGCCAGACCAAAATCACAGGCTTCTTTGCACTTATCTATTTCGTATAGCTCCAAAGTGCATCTTGCAAGGTCTTGCCAAGTGAGAATGTCGTAAGCATCGATATCTAGTGATTTGTCAAGCGCGGTTATAGCATCTGAATAAAGGTGCAAATCCATCAACATAGCGCCAATGCGAGCCAAAGCCTCGGCTTTGTCGGTAGGAATCTTGGCAGCCGAGACAAGATAGTCTATCTTGGCATCATCTGGTATTTCCATCCACATGTCATCGACGACATTGACAAAGTCCAATAAATCTATTTCATTCCTGCGCACTTTGGTCAGCAATTGCCTCAAGGCACTGCGACTCTTGCCTGCGACCACATCGAAAGCAAAGAGCAATGCTTGTGTGGTAAAAGTGCCATCGGAAGCAAATGGAGCAAAGAGCATCCGTGCTTCATCGATACGTTGACAATGAATAAGGATAAGAACCTTGAGCTTGGTGATCTGCTCGTCGTTTGGATGCATCTTCAAGCCTTCTTCAAGCACGAACAACGCTTCGGAAGAGAGTTGATCGTCGAGCAAATCGTATGCGATCTGCTCAATCTCCTCACTATCGAAATAAGGGAAAACGCCTTTAGCCTGTTCTGCCTTATAGATATAATATGCTTCAGATTTCTTATTCATTGCCAACAAATATAGTTTTGGATTCTATCAATCACTTACTTCGAGTCCTTCAGCGTAACGGTACGGTTGAACACAAGATGCTCTGGAGTTGAATCGTAATCGACAGTGTAATAGCCTATGCGCTGGAACTGAAGATAATCAAGCGTCTTGCGTGTAGCGCACCATTTTTCGACATAAGCCTTCTTAATCTCAAGAGAGTGAGGATTGAGGAATGGACGCATGGCATCGATTCCCCTGATATCGCCATTCTCCTTTGAATAGTTGGCTACAGCGTCGCGAGGGTTTTCTACATTCCAGAGACGGTCGTAGTTGCGTACCTCGGCTTCAAGACAATGGTTGCACGAAACCCAATGGATTGTCTTACCCTTGATTTTCATATCTGAATTAGCCTGACCTGTCTTGGTATCTGGAATGAGTTCGGCATATATCTCAACGATGTTGCCATTCTCATCCTTCTTGCAGCAGTTCTCCTCGGGACAACGGATGATGTATGAGTTCTTGAGGCGCACTTCCTTGCCAGGACCAAGGCGGAAGAACTTCTTTGGAGCATCTTCCATGAAGTCTTCGCGTTCGATCCAGAGCTCGCGGCTGAACTCTATCTGATGTGTTCCGTCGGCTTCGTTCTCTGGATTATTGACTGCATCATATACCTCGACCTCTCCCTTTGGGAAGTTTGTGATGACAAGCTTCACTGGATCGACAACTGCGCTCACACGCAATGCACGCTTGTTGAGATCGTCACGGACAGCACTCTCGAAGAGTGACATCTGATTGAGAGCATCGAATGTGGTATATCCAATCTTGTCGATAAACGAGAGTATGCCCTCTGGCGAGTAGCCTCGACGACGGTAGCCACATATTGTCGGCATTCGTGGGTCGTCCCATCCATTGACAATACCTTCCTTGACAAGAACGAGAAGGTTGCGTTTTGAAAGAAGTATATGAGTAAGATTGAGTTTGTTGAACTCATACTGGCGTGGGCGATTATCGTCTAATGGCTGATCATCGCCAGCTACCTGCTTTGCCCAATCGACGAAAAGATCGTAAAGAGGACGATGAGGCACAAACTCGAGGGTGCAGATTGAGTGTGTCACGCCCTCCCAGTAGTCACATTGTCCATGTGTATAGTCGTACATAGGATAGGCATTCCACTTGTTGCCTGTGCGCCAATGTGGGATATTGAGCACACGATACATGATAGGATCACGGAAATGCATATTGTCGGAAGCCATATCAATCTTTGCACGCAGCACCATTCTTCCTGGTTCGATATTGCCTGAATTCATCTCCTCGAAGAGTCTCAGGCTCTCTTCTATTGGGCGATTGCGATATGGAGACTCGATACCTGCCTGAGTAGGAGTGCCCTTCTGTGCAGCAATCTGTTCTGCCGATTGCTCGTCAACATAGGCCTTTCCCTGCTTGATGAGGGCAACGGCAAGATCCCATAACTGCTGGAAATAGTCGGACGCATAGAGAATATCTCCCCACTTGAATCCAAGCCATTCGATATCTTTCTTGATAGCTTCTACATATTCTGTATCTTCCTTCTGAGGATTGGTATCATCCATGCGGAGATTGCATACTCCTCCATATTGCTGAGCAATACCGAAATCGATGGCAATTGCTTTAGCATGTCCGATATGAAGGTAACCATTTGGTTCTGGCGGGAAACGAGTCTGAACTCGCTTTCCATTCTTACCCGCAGCAAGATCTTCTTCCACTTTCAACTCAATGAAATTCTTGCTTTTCTTCTCAACAGTTTTTGAAACTTCTTCCATAAACAATAACACTTAAATAAACTAATAATAATGTGCGAAAATAATCATTTCTCCTGAATTAATCAATATTTACAGATATAATAAATGTCAAAAAGCTAACATCTTACATGATAATGCAAGATTTTAATGTAGAGTAATCAATTTTTTGAACAATGAGGGCAACAATTACAGTGTTATACCGAGGACTTTTCTGACGTCGTCGGTGAGCCGGACAATCTCTGGATATTTGTCGAAACAGACATTGCTGGTGAGATAATGCTCGAAGCTTTTCTTTGATTCTATGCCTTCCATTGAGGAACGAGCGTGGGATACCAATGCCTTACCCATATATACAATAAGATCGTAGAGATTATGACCACGCACATATAGATAGCAGTTGTCGCGATGCACCCCAAGCTCGTTGCACCGAGCCTCATGCCAAGTATAGTCGGCATCAGGATACCGCCGCTTCATGCTATTTTGGAATCGCTTTGACCTGTCGCGCAAGACATTCAGTATGACTTCTCCATTATTCTTCCAGAACTGCATTGGCACATTGACCGAAAGCATACGATGGAAGACGCTTTGCGGAAAAGCCTGACGGTCGATATAGTTAAGATAGAGCTGCCAGACCATCAGAGGATAGATGATTCGGCTATATTCTCTCAAGAATGAGCCAAAATCAAAATCGACAGATTTGGGATAGACAGCCTTCTGAAGGGCAAGATTCAGGTTGTCTGCAAAACAGAAGTGATTCTCGAAAGAATAGGTATAAGTCTGCAGCACATAGTTCTCGGGACGCATGAAAGGCTGTTCGTCGAGATAACGATAGTCAGAGTCGATAGCAATCCAAAACTTCTCGTCAAGAAAATCAAGATATTGCAGACATTGCGTACAGCCACAAGTGATATTACCTGTGTGACTTCGAGAAGACGATATAAAACGGAATTTACCTTCTGGATATGTATGTTTCAGTACCTTACCCCAGAATATCTCATCGTTTTTGTTTTCAAGATGAATGGCGGCTGTTGCACCATAGAGTTTCAATTCGGCCTTGAATCGTCGTGCTGCTATCTCGTAGAATCTATGTTTTTCAGGATCAAACATTCAACTTATTGACTAACAACTAAATCAGAAATAAATACCAGTTTATCCTCCCATCCATCGGCGAAGATGTTAGGTGAGTGGGTTGTCATTATTATCTGACAATTAGGGTTCAACTCATTCATCATCGATATGAGCTTGTCCTGCCACTCGATGTGCAAAGAGATTTCTGGCTCATCGAGCAACAACACATTTGGCTTGTCTTCCATAAGGAAAAGGGTGAAGAGCAGGAGCAGGATCTGCTTCTCACCAGCACTCAATCGTTCGAGCGGGATTATCGAATCGTTCTTCTTGAATATGATGCGGTTCATATCGTCGATCATTATGGTCTTATTGGTCGAACTGAACAGCATATTGATCATCTCAAAGAATTTGTTGATTCTCGCTTGTTTTGCCAATGCTGTACTGAGATCTTTCAGCATACCGAGGCGATAGTCTGAGAAACTATATACCGATGGAGAACGCTGGTAGATCACCGCATCGAGCGACATTCCGAGCTGAGACAAAGTAGATTTCTTCGATGCTGGCATGTCAAAGGTGCTTACATAATGGAAACAAGAAGCCGACTCGAAACCTCCGAAAGCAGGAGAGTGAACCACTTGCTTGCCATCGTAGTACATCTTGCCGACATTGGTCTTGACCTCGACTTTAGCCTTAAGCTGCTTGATGAACTTATCATCCTTGGTCAGCACGGCGCGGATAAGATTGAGCATAGTAGTCTTACCGAAACCATTCTGACCAACGACAATATTGATGTTTTTGTCTAGATTGTGCCAATGCAGGGTGGTATCGCCCCACATTGACTCAATGATTATGTCTTCAATATAAACTGGTGTCATAATAGATTAATGATGGAATAAACGCACACCGGTGAAACACATAGCGATGCCATACTTATCGCATGTAGCAATAACATTATCATCGCGCACGCTTCCACCTGCTTCTGCTATCCACTGAACACCACTCTTGTGTGCACGCTCAATGTTGTCGCCGAATGGGAAGAACGCATCGCTTCCAAGGCTCACACCAGAAAGAGTCTCAAGCCAAGCCTTCTTCTCCTCACGAGTGAGCACCTCTGGCTTCTCGGTGAAGAAATTCTGCCATACGCCTTCTGCCAATACATCCTCATGGTCATCGCTGATATATACGTCGATGGTATTGTCACGATCGGCACGCTTGATGCCTTCCTTGAATGGGAGAGCCATCACTTTCGGATGCTGACGCAAGTACCAGATATCGGCTTTGTTGCCTGCGAGACGTGTACAGTGAATACGGCTCTGCTGACCTGCACCAATGCCGATAGCCTGTCCGTCCTTGACGTAGCACACTGAGTTAGACTGAGTATATTTGAGCGTGATGAGTGCAATCATTAGGTCTCGGCGAGCAGCATCAGGAATCTCCTTGTTGGCAGTCGGGATATTCTGGAACAGGACATCGTCGTGAAGGTCAATCTCGTTGCGTCCCTGTTCGAAGGTAACGCCAAAGACCATCTTGCGCTCTACTGGAGCTGGCTTGTATTCAGGATCGATCTGAATCACGCAATAAGTACCCTTGCGCTTGGCCTGAAGCACAGCGAGAGCCTCTGGCTCAAAACCTGGAGCGATGACACCATCACTCACTTCACGGTTGATGAGCTTGGCTGTGGCAAGGTCACAGACATCGCTGAGCGCAATGAAATCACCGAATGAAGACATTCGGTCAGCACCACGGGCTCTCACATAAGCACATGCAAGAGGAGAGAGTTCATAGTCGTCAACGAAATAGATCTTCTTAAGAGTCTCGTCCAATGGCAAGCCTACGGCTGCTCCAGCAGGAGAGACATGCTTAAATGAAGTGGCAGCACACAAGCCTGTAGCTTCCTTGAGTTCCTTGACGAGCTGCCAGCTATTGAAAGCATCCAGAAGATTGATATAGCCTGGACGTCCATTGAGCACAACGATTGGCAGTTCGGCATCTCCTTCCATAAAGATGCGCGATGGTTTCTGATTCGGATTACAACCGTACTTAAGTTCGAGTTCTTTCATTTAGTAAGTTTATTATGGCAAATGCCTCTGTTATTATCTAATTACAGCAACAAAGTTATTCATTTTTTACGAATATCACAAGTGAAACGTACTTTTTTTGTCTTTTTGAGTGTTTTTTGTCGATTATCATTCTGTGTTTACAAAAAAAGTCACTATATTTGCAAATTAGAGCAAACATCATATAATCAAAATTATCGACGTGTTTATTACGAAACCATTAATAAGACTGTGTCAATGGCTTGACAAAAGCTATTGGGGACTGAAGCCTTTACATAGGCATATCGTAGGTTGGTGCGTACTGTTTCTAAGCATCGCCTGCATCTATTTCGGAGGTTACCTGTGCTATAATACTGGCAAGGCTCTGGGGCAACTCTGCCATAGTACTTGGCTGACTATCACCGATGGAGACAAGCAAGAAGCCGAGTTTGCCTCAGCAGAAGAATGGAGCGGCAAGGGCAGCCATCGCTCTTTTCCAGTAACCGACAAGAACCCAAAGCGGCATGTCCAGCTTGCCAAAGACTTCAACGACATCAATGACATTCAGCTTGCTGCTGCCCAAAGCCTTGGTATTCGACCTCTGGCGAACCGCGAGGAGCTTGAGACTGTTAAGTCAAAACTTGTCAGACTTAAAGAGACACGATATTATATTATCGATTCGCTCACTCATTCTGTTCCTTATCTTGTGCCAGATGCGGCCGATTTCCTCACTGCTCTTGGTAAATTGATGCAGGAATACAACGGCACGCATAGCAGATTTATCGTAACCAGTGTCTTGCGAACCAACCAAGACGTGAAGCGTCTTTCAAGGAGCAACACCAACGCTTCGCAAAACTCGTGTCACAACTATGGCACCACTGTCGATATCACCTACAACCGTTTCGACCGAAAAGGCATCACGAGCGACATACAGCTGAAAGCCGATCTGTCGAGAGCTCTCTACGATATGCGAAAGGCAGGACACTGTTATGTCAAATATGAATACAAGCAGGCTTGTTTCCATATCACAGTCAGACCAAAGAAATAGTTATTTCGGGTATTCAGATATCTTCAAACATAATTTTTCAAAAACAATGAAAACTAAGTATTTGATTCAGGCAATGGCACTTGGCATAGCGTTTATGTCGTGTACCGACAAGGCTCCGAAAGAAGAGAAGTATCTCTATCTCTGCATCGGACAATCGAACATGGTAGGCAAGGGTATTGTAGCTCCAGAGGACACCATCCCAGAACCTCGTTTCTTAAGTCTCTCGGCCACCAATGCCGATGATGGCAGAAAGATAGGTGAGTGGCGTCTGGCTCAGTCGGGCAACTGCCGCCCTGGCGAGCATTACCCGATGCAGGTGTCGCCAACCGATTATTTCGGACGCACCATGGTAGAGTATCTGCCTGAGAATGTGACTGTCGGAATTCTTCAGGTTGGTGTCGATGGCTGTCCGATGCGTATGTTCGACCGCGAGTCGCAGTTCCCCGATTCTATTCACCCCGACTGGATGGAAGGACAGATTGCTGCCTATGACCACGATCCTCACGGACGACTCGTGTCGCTTGCACGTAAGGCTATCAATGAAGGTTGGACCATCAAGGGTCTGCTCGTGCATCAGGGCGAGACAGATGCTTATTCCGACTATTGGCCAAACGAACTATTGAAGGTATATAATCAAATACGCGAGGAACTTGAAGTGACCGACGAGTGGCCTATTCTTGTGGGCGAGGCTATCGGCATTGACCAGAATGGCGTGTGCGCTCATGCCAATCCTACTCTCGACCGTGTTCACGACTTCATCCCTAATGCCTATACCATCTCGTCTTATGGATGTGAGGCTTCTGAAGACGACTTACATTTCTCTGCTGCCGGCTATCGTAAACTCGGCCGACGCTATGCTGTCAAGATGCTCCAGCTCATGGGATATGACATCGAAACCGATCCTGACTTCAAGCTTCAGATAGAATTAGGCGATCCTTCCGACGCATTCATGGTAGATGCGACAATCGACAACAAGGCAAAGACCATAACTGTAGGGTCAATTGTTCCAGTTGCTTCAGTCGATCTTGTAAGCTACAGCGGTGAGAAACTTGAAACTATCAATATAGAAGGACAGAAGGTAGCGACTATAGACATCTCGAAATACGATGCCGAAGACCGCATTGTCCTCAATATTCATAGTACCGACGGACAGACTGTCAACCGTCAGGTTAACCGATAAATAAAACGGTCTGCGAATGGTGGCAAAAAAGATAAAAAATAGTGCTGTGCAGATGGCAAGGGTCATCTGCATGGCGCTTTGTGTACTGTTTGCCACTGCTTGCCGTGTGACTAAGCACATCCCCGAAGACAAAGAGGTGGTGAGCAAGGTCAATATCTTGGTCGATGGTCAGCCTACTGCCAACAACTCGCTGAAGATGGCTGTCCAGCAGAAAGCCTACCACCGCACATTCGGATTCCTCCCTGTGGCTGCATGGATGTGGCACAACGATACAAGCAAGCGCTTCCTTCGCTGGAGAAATAAGATAGGCACTCAGCCGCAGGTCTATGACGAAGAAAAGACACTGACAACCGAACGGTCGATGCTGAGGGCTCTCAATGCGCAAGGCTACCTCGATGCCAAGGTGTCGCACAAGGTGAAAAGCAAGAACCGCAAGGCCACAGTGACATATCTTATCGACCGTGGATTGCCCAAACTGCTCTCTTCGGTCAAATATCTCATCGAGGATCCTTCGCTCGATTCGCTCATTATTAAACATATATCCGAAAGTTCGTTGCAACACCATGTGTTGCTTGACCGCAATCTGCTCGATCAGGAACGGACAAGACTTACCGACCTGCTTCGCGACCAAGGTTATTGGGACTTCAACAAAGACGATATTCGTTTCATTGCCGATACTCTTCAAGGAGAGCAGGAGGTTGATCTCACTGTTCTCGTGTCAAGACTTCACGAGAAATACCTTATCAATAAGGTTCATTTCGTCACTGACTTCAACATCCTTGCCAACAGAACAGACTCTGCTGCTTCCGATGTGCGCGAAATATCTGAAGGGTATGATATTACCTATGAGGGGGATAATTGCTATCTGAAAGACCATATTCTCATCGAAAACTGCCATATCATTCCCGGCAATATCTATTCTGAGACTTCAGTCAAACGAACCTATAGTTCATTTAGTCGCCTTCACCTCCTGAAGTTTACCAACATAAGACTTGAGCCTGCTGGCGACTACAAGCTAGATGCCTATGTCTATACGAGTCCAATGAACCCCAAATCCGTTCAGTTTGAACTTGATGGCACAAATACGTCTGGCGACTTAGGTTTTGCTGGTGCTCTGTCTTATCAGCATCGCAACTTGTTCCGTGGCTCCGAGACCTATTCTCTGAGTCTGAAGGGAGGATATGAGTCCCTTTCAGGCAATGTCGCAGGACTTGTCAACGACAATTATTCTGAATATTCGATCAGCAATAATCTTGATATCCCCAACAAGAAATCTACCACATCGGTCAATCTTTCGTTCAGTTATCAGACTAGACCCGAATACACCCGCTTTATCAGCAATATCGGCTATAGCTATAAATGGCAGAGTGGCCAGCGCTATCGCCATACTTTTGACGTGCTCAATCTGAGCTATGTCTATCTGCCCAAACGTAGCGAGTCGTTTATCGACATCATCGAGCAGGCTGGTCCTATTTCCTATTCGAGCTATTCTTCCCACCTCATCATGTCGATGGGCTACAACTTGTATCTCACCAACAAACTGCTTGCCGACCAAAACAGCAATTCCACACGTGATTTCTGGTCTCTACGAATGAGTGCCGAGATTGCAGGCAACACGTTGTGGGCTCTGTCCAAAATCGCACACATGAAGAAGGACAAGAATGGCAATTATAATATTGTAGGCTTGCCTTTCGAGCAATATGCACGAATGGATATCGACTGGACATATAGTCAGTATCTGACCGACCGCAGCCGATTGGTGTATCATCTGGCAGGAGGCATTGCCGTTCCCTATGGAAACAGCAAGACCGTGCCTTTCGAGAAACGCTATTACTCGGGTGGAGCCAACAGTGTCAGAGGATGGTCTGTGCGAACTCTTGGCCCAGGCTCATATTACAATTCGAACAGTTCGTCGAATCTGGATTATTTCAACCAATGTGGCGATGTGCGTTTTGATGCAGCAGTCGAACTCCGTTCAAAACTATTCTGGAAGCTTGAATTTGCAACCTTCCTTGACGCAGGTAATGTGTGGACTCTGAAAGACTATCAAAGTCAGCCTGGGGGCAAAATATCAGACGATTTCTATGAGCAGATTGCCCTATCGACAGGTCTTGGTCTCCGCATGATTACTGGTTTCGTAGTTTTGCGTCTCGATATGGGCATCAAGACCTACAACCCTTATCTCGATGGCAGAGACGCATGGACAATATGTCGTCCGTTCAAGAGTGAGAATAGGGTGGTTCACTTCGCTGTGGGATACCCATTCTGATCAACAAGCAACAATTATTATTTTTTATCGTATGAAATACAAAGCAATAGTTCTTGACCTCGATGGCACTTTGACCAACAGCAAGAAAGAGATCACGCCCCATACCAGGGAGGTGCTGATGAAGGCTCAGGAGATGGGAGTGAAGGTCATCCTCGCTTCCGGCCGTCCTACCTACGGCATCGCTCCTTTGGCCGACCAGCTCGAACTCGACCGCTTCGGCGGATATATCCTTGCCATCAATGGCGGCCGCATCACCGATTGGGCCACTAAGGAGGTAGTCTTCGACCAGATACTCGACGAGAAGCTCGTGCCCGAGCTCTACAAGGCCGCTATGGACAATCATTTCCAGATTCTCACTTATCAGGGTGACGCCATTGTCGCAACCGACATCAACGACGAATATGTGTTACACGAGGCGTTCATCAACAAGATGCCGCTCGTCCACTATCCCGACTTCCTCAACCAGCTCTATTTCCCTATCAACAAATGTCTCATCGTGGGTGAGCCAACTCGCCTTGCCGTTCTCGACAAGCAGCTTGCCAAACAGATGGAGGGAAGAATGAGCATCTACCGTTCGTGCGATTTCTTCCTCGAATGTGTGCCTCTCGGCATTGACAAGGCTGCTTCGCTCAAGCGTCTGTTCTATCAATTGGGCATCTCGCTCGACGAAGTCATTGCCTGCGGTGATGGCAACAATGATCTCTCGATGATCCAAGCTGCAGGAATGGGTGTGGCAATGGCAAATTCGTCTCCCGACGTGCTCGCTGCTGCCGATTTCATCACACTCTCAAATGAGGAAGACGGGGTAGCTTATGCCATCGAGAAATTCGTGCTTAATGCATGATTATTAAGATAGA
>SAMEA3663257__coassemble_467_pt1 | contig 27790 bp, 27 predicted proteins | sample SAMEA3663257__metabat2_low_PE_015 | metagenome-assembled genome bin SAMEA3663257 (sample SAMEA3663257) | pig gut metagenome | biome: pig gut; feature: pig-associated habitat; material: faeces | place: China | collected 2013 | reverse complement strand
AGCACATACAAGTCGCTCTTATCTGCCGCAAGCATTGCACCCTCTGCTGCCTTTTGATTGGCAGAAGGATTGCCCCATACTATGTCTTGCTGTAAAAGTGTTATGATCATAACATACGTGATTTAATGGATTGGGTGATCTTCCCTGAACTGCCTCATTCGTTCATCGAGCACACTGTATAGCTCATCGCGCATACGAGAAGTGCAGGCGCGCACACCATGCTGGAGCGAACCAGTAGTGTCGAGGTTGATGCTCGATACACCATAGTGGATGAGCTCCTTGACGAGTTCCGAACCGCTCATGCCAGGGTAGGAGAGCGAGAAGAAGAAACCATCGCCGATAGGTTCACTGACATCATTCGGATAGGTGATAGTGAAGCCATTGGCGCAGAAAATCTTCTTCATCTTCTGTGCACGGATGGCATATTCCCTGGTGTCCTCGACGAAGTTGATCTTGCCCTCACAGCTGAGTCGCAGCATCTCGGCATAGCCATATTGCGTGGTGGCAGTGCAGCCCGAAGTAATCATGTACTGGATGCTGGCGATGAAGGTCGGACCAAACACGCCCGAATCATGATAACGCTCGGCAAGGGCAGGGAAATGACGGTCGAAGAGCTTGTCGGAGATGCACACCAATGCCATGCGCTGACCAGCATAAGAGAAGATCTTTGACGACGAGAGCATGAGCATGTAGTTGTCGGTATATCTTGCAACGGTGCGCACGAACGGAGCCTCATAAGGGTGGGAGAGGTCGCGACGACTCTCCATGGCAAAATAGGCGAGGTCTTCGAGCACAATGACATCATGCTTCGTGGCAAGTTCGCCGATGATCTGCAGTTCCTCTTCTTCGAGCGAGATCCATGCTGGATTGTTCGGGTTGCTATAGATGATAGCAGCCACATCGCCATCCTTCAGTTCGTCCTCAAGCTTGTCGCGAAGAGCCTGACCGCGGTAAGGGAAGATGTCAAACTCCTTCCATTCGATGCCGAGGATGCGGAGCTGAGACTTCTGGATAGGGAAGCCAGGGTCGATGAAGAGCACCTTGCCCATCTGTGGGAAAGCCTTGCGCTGGCAACATGCAATGAAACTGCCAAACGATCCTGCTACACTGCCCACGGTAGGCAGACATGCGCGAGGCGTAATGTCAATATTGATGAATGCCTTGACAAATTCGCTTGCAGCCTCTTTCAGTTCCTTGACTCCAGCTGCAGCAGGATATTGAGAGCCAATACCAGAGTCGAGTGCACGTTTCTCAGCCTCAATGCCATAGCGGTTGGCTGGAAGTCCCGGCGAACCCTGATCCATGCGGATGAAAGGGATGCCAGTCTTCTGTTCAAGATACTGAGCCACAAGCAGAGTCTCGCCAATGGTGGCATGCGAGAGGTCGGCAACGTGGTTGACGCGTGCCGCCTCATTGACCAATTCGTCGGAAAATATTTTCATGCCGATAATTTACTTCCAGTCGATAAGATGTGTGCGTTTGTCGTTGACATGCTTGGCCTTGCCCATCGAGCGCTGGATATTGCCTGGAGGAAGGATGTGGATGTTTGGCTTGATGCCGCATACCGATACCAGACGGTCGTAGAGAGGCTTGATGAAGTACATCTGCTTGGCTGGGTTAGGCGAGAAGTAGTCTTCGCGGAGCTCAACGTCAAGGTCGAAGGTATCTTCGTTGTCAATGCGATCGACAGTGATGAAATACTGTGGAGTGAAGGCATCGAATTCAGAAAGAACCGACTCGATCTGGCTTGGGAAGACATTGACACCACGGATGATGAGCATGTCGTCGGAACGGCCGAGGATCTTGCCGATACGCACTGCTGTACGTCCGCACTTGCAAGGCTCATAGATGAGGTGGGTGAGGTCGCGTGTGCGATAGCGGATGATTGGCATTGCCTCCTTGCAGAGCGATGTGAAGACAAGCTCACCCTCTTCGCCTGGAGCCACAGGTTCGAGTGTCTCAGGGTTGATGATCTCAGGATAGAACATATCCTCCCAGATATGGGTACCATCCTGATATTCGCATTCGCCACCCACACCAGGACCGCTCATTTCGGTCAAGCCATAGATGTCGATGGCCTTGATGCCCATCTTCTCTTCGATCTCGCGACGGATGCCCCATGTCCAAGGCTCAGCGCCGAAGAAGCCCACGCGGAGCTTGAGATCCTCTTTCTTTACGCCCATCTTTGCCATAACCTCACAGAGGTGGAGAGCGTAAGAAGGAGTGCAGCAGAGAGCTGTCGAGCCGAAGTCCTTCATGAGCATTATCTGCTTCTCAGAGTTGCCTGCCGAGGTAGGAAGCTGAACGGCTCCGAGCTTGCCCGCTGCATCGTGAGCACCGAGTCCGCCGGTGAACAAACCATAGCCATAAGAAACCTGAACCACATCGCCAGGACCCACATCGCCCACTGCCAAAACGCGAGCTGCACCTTCTGCCCAGTTGTCGATATCGTTCTTGGTGTATGTGCCTACTACTGGCTTGCCTGTGGTGCCCGAAGAAGCGTGAATGCGCACAATCTGGTCCATTGGCACTGCATTGAGTCCGAAAGGATATTCATCGCGCAGGTCGTATTTTGTAGTGAACGGCAGCTTGGTAATGTCGTCGAGGCTCTTGATATCCTCAGGCTTGATGCCCAGCTTGTCGAATTTCTTCCTGTAGAAAGGCACGTTCTCATAGCAGGTTCTTACTGTCTGTTGAAGTCTCTCGAGTTGGAGTTTTTTCATTGACTCACGGTCCATACACTCCATTGCAGGATTATGTATCATATCTGTGTATTGAATTAATATTGTCACTCGTACTTTCGGTGCGAGTTTATGGTTGTTTTTTTCTGTTGTTGTGTCCTACATCAGCGAATCAAACCCGAAGTCTTTGTTCAGCCTGTAGGCAAGTCCTGTCATGACGCACACCAGTTTGCCGTCTTGATTGCTGATATGGATATCGCAATATGGGAGTTTGTGGTGGTCGAAAGTGGCTTTGCATTCAGCGATGAGATGATCTCCAAGCTGGGCCGATTGCAGGAAGGTGATGGTATTTGAGATGCCCAGAGTGAGGATGCCGCCAGAGTTGGCCACTGCTGCAAAAGCAAGGTCGGCAAGGGTGTACATCACACCACCCTGACACACGCCACCTCCATTCAGATGACGTTCCTCGACCGTGAGTTCGGCACGGGCAAAGCCCTTGTCGATTTCAGTGAGCCGAGCGCCAATGCCATTGGCGAAGCGGTCGTCGTTGTTCAGTCGTTCCAGTAGTGTCATAACTGCTTGTGAATTATTGTACAAAAATCCTTTTCTGTGAGGAATGTCATCTTCTTGATGGTGATGATTTCCATAGCCTTCTCCATCGGGGCTGTGCGCAGGACGAGCACTCCTTTGCCTTTCCATAGAAACGAATACATGTACATGATGCTCACATCAGCCTTTGATAACGTGTCGATGGCTTCGGCTGCACGTCCGGGCTTGTCGTCGATGGTGAGGGCAATCACATCGGCAAGCTGCACATTGATGCCTGCCTCTCTGAGCAACAGAAAGGCATCAGTAGGCTTGTCGCAAAGCACACGGTAGATGCCATAGTCCTGAGTGTCGGCAATGGTCGATGCAATGATCTGTATTCCTCCCTGACTGAGGGTGTCGAGCACCTTGATGAGTGTTCCTCCCTTATTTTCAATAAATATTGATAGTTGTTTGATGGTCATGATAATACGGCATTATTGTTTGCTACTTATGCTTACTGATATACTTTGCGCTTATCGATCACTCGCACAGCCTTTCCTTCGCTCTGAGGCAGCGTTCCCTTAGGCACGAGCTTGACATAAGGCGTGAGCAGGATCTCGTCCTTGAGAGCTCGCTTTATGCTGTTGGTGAGCGCCAGCAGTCGCTGGTAGTCGTCGGTGAAGAGCTCCTCAAGTTCGACTTCCACAGTCATGTTGTCGTTGTCGGAATCTGTAGTGAGCGTGATGAGGTAGTTGCTCGCAAGTTCTGGGAACTGCATGAGTATCTTCTCGATCTGGATAGGGAAGATGTTGACACCCTTGAGAACTATCATATCGTCAGAACGTCCTCTCATTCGGTCGAGACGTATGTGGTTGCGTCCGCAAGGACATGAACGTCCGAGCACGCGAGTCAAATCGCGCGTGCGATAGCGAAGCAATGGCATAGCCTCTCGGCATAAGCTGGTGAGCACCAGTTCGCCAATCTCTCCGTCGGGCACTGGCTCAAGAGTCTCAGGATCGACGATCTCCACGATGTAGTAGTCTTCCCAGAAGTGGAGTCCGTTCTGTTCCTTGCACTCAAAGCCGACACCTGGACCGCACATCTCCGACATGCCAAAAGAGTTGTAGGCCTTGACGCCAAACATCTCCTCGATGCGTTTGCGTTGCTCTTCGGAATGTGGTTCTGCACCAATGGCAAAGACCCTGAGCTTGGTGTCCCGTCGAGGGTCAACGCCCTCCTGATCCATCACTTCCTTGAGACGTCCGAGGTATGAAGGGACGGCATGGATGGCTGTTGTACCAAAATCCTTGATGAACTTAATCTGACGGAGAGTGTTGCCAGCTGCCGCAGGTACTGTGAGCATGCCCAGTTTCTCGGCTCCGTTCTGGAATCCAAGTCCGCCCGTAAACATGCCATAGCCACTGGAGTTCTGGAACACGTCGTTCGGACGAAGTCCCACCATCCAGAGGTTTCTTGCAACCTGGTTTGCCCATTCGTCGATGTCCTTGTCGGTGTGTAGGATGACTGTCGGATTGCCAGTCGTGCCCGACGACGAATGCAGACGCGTGCATCGCTCAAGGGGCACCGAAGCCATTCCGAACGGATAAGTATCGCGCAGGTCCTGCTTGGTGGTGAATGGTATCTTGCGCAGGTCGTCGAGAGTCCTGATGTCCTCTGGCTTCAGACCTGCTTCTTCAAATCGTTTCCGATAGAACTCCGAGTTCATGCAATGCCTCACCGTCGATTGAAGGCGCTCCAGCTGGAGAGCCTCGATCTGCGTGCGAGTCATTGTCTCGAGTTCGGGATTAAAGTATTCGCAACTATAATCCTTGGTTATTCCTAAGTTTTTCATCTTATTAAATTTCAATGCATCAGTCGTGTGGATACTGTTCAGCTGTTGGCAGCATCGAATGCCCTGAGGTTTGCCTCGACCACAGCCTCACCCTTGCGGGCAAAGATGGTGGCAATCGCTTCGCGCAGCTGCTGAGGAGTGATTATCTCGAGATACTTGGCAGCCTTGCCGAGCAAGACCACATTGGCTCCACGAGGGTTGCCTGCATCCTTGGCTACCTGCTCGATGTCAAGTTGTACCACATTAGGCAACGCATTGAGTTCGCCAAACAAATCCTCTTCCTTTGGATAGTCAGGGATATTGACAAAAGGCTTGTTGCTCGTCACTATCACGCCATCCTTGCTCAGATATGGCAGATAGCGGAGAGACTCCATCGGTTCCATCGAGATGATGAGGTCGCAACTGCCCAATGCAATCAGGTCGCTATAGATTGTTTCGGTCGAAAGACGCAGGTTCGATTGAACATCGCCACCTCGCTGTGACATGCCATGTACTTCTGCTTGCTTGAGATTGATGCCAGCCTTGGTAGCAGCTTCTCCTATTATGGTGGCAATCGACAATATGCCTTGTCCGCCTACACCACACAGAATAATATCTTTTTTCATATTCTTATTGTTTCAAACTGCGTTCGACATTATGCCTTCTGGGCTTTAGCTTTCTCTCGTGCATGACGTGCAGCTGTTTGCACACACTCGCGACGAGGGATTATCACACTCACTCCCTCATAAGCTATCTCATCGCGTATCAGTTGAGCGATGGCAGGGATATTCTTTGGCAAAGGATTGACCACATGCAGATGTGCTGGATCCATGCCAAGACCGAGGCAGATGGCTTCAAACTTGTTGGTTCCTGCACTATCCTGTCCACCGGTCATGCCTGTGGTGAGGTTGTCGCTGATAATCACCGTGATAGGGGAGTTGTCGTTTATGGCATCGAGCAATCCTGTCATACCGCTGTGGGTGAAGGTCGAGTCACCTATAACAGCTATCGACGGACGCAATCCTGCATCGGAAGCGCCCTTCGCCATGGTGATTGAAGCACCCATATCCACACAGCTCGACAGAGCCTTGAAAGGAGGGAGGGCTCCGAGAGTGTAACAGCCAATGTCGCCGAAGACACGAGCATCAGGATACTCCTCAATGATCTTGACTAAGGCTCCATACACGTCACGATGTCCGCAACCCTGACACAACTGAGGCGGGCGACCTGCAAGGCTCTTGGCAGCATCATAGATGACAGCAGAAGGCTTTCCAAGGGCAGCCGCAACATTGTCCGGGGTCAGTTCCCCTGTTCGAGGCAGAACGCCTGTCAGACGTCCTTCGACACGATAACCAGCACCCACCAATGCCTTTACATCCTGCTCCACAACTGGCTGTCCGTCTTCCACCACGAGTATCGACTCGTTTTCGGCAGCAAGTTGCTTGATAGCCTCAACAGGCAAAGGATATTGACTGATCTTCAGGATATTGCCACTGTTGCCCAATGCCTCTTTGACATAGTTGTAGGCAATGCCACATGCGATGATACCTGTGTTGCCACTATTCTTCTCTACTCTGTTGAAGGTCGAAGCAGCAGCTTCGGCTTCCATAGCAGGCTGCTTGTCGAGCAAGGCCGCATATTTCTTTCGGGCGATACCAGGGAGCAATACCCATTGATCGGTCGATGGCACCATCTTGTTCTCCTCCCTTGCTTCGCCAGTCTCGACAGCCGCACGACTGTGAGCCAGTCGGGTAACTACACGAAACAATACAGGCTCCTTCAGTCTTTCACTGAGCTCGAAGGCTTTCGCCATCATGTCATAGGCTTCCTGCTGATTTGAAGGTTCGAAGATCGGAATAAGTGCAAATTTCCCATAGAAACGGCTATCTTGCTCGTTCTGGCTCGAATGCATCGACGGATCGTCGGCAGCAAGCACTACCAATCCTCCGTTGACACCTGTAATGGCACTATTGACAAACGCATCGGCACACACATTCATGCCGACATGCTTCATGCACACCAAGGCTCGCTTGCCAGCGTACGACATGCCAAGAGCTGCCTCCATGGCAGTCTTCTCGTTGGTGCACCAGCGAGAGTGTACACGTCGCTGTTTAGCCAAAGGAGAGTTCTGAATAAACTCTGTAATCTCGGTTGAGGGAGTACCTGGATAAGCATACACGCCTGATAGTCCAGCGTGCAGAGCACCAAGGGCTATTGCCTCGTCTCCCAAAAGAAGTTGTTTCATTTGCTTTATTCTCTTCTGATTAGATTTCTAGATTCGAGCCGTAAAGTTACAATATATTTTGGGTAAAAACAAGTATTTTGCAAAAAAATGAACTTTCTGTAAATGAATTCCTTTCTTTTCTCATAGAAAGTGTTTAGTTTAGTCTAGGTGCGCTCGAGTTTCGCATGAGATTCCAACCCGAATAACAAAAATTGTTGATTTGTGACATAATTTATAATTATTTATAACTTTATCGTTAAAAAATGTGTTTATTTTGTATTAGTCTCGCTATTTTTGTGTAAATTTGCCACGAATTACCAAAACTAATAACCAATTAATAATGAAAACAATTATTCAAAAATTCGCAGCCGTTGCCATGGCATTACTTATGGCTGGTATTGCATCAGCAAACGATTGGAAGGATCACCATGGGCGGTCAGGAAGATATAGCCTACGAAAACTGCAAGGCCATGCGCGAGCGTTTCGACCAGATAGGCATCAAGCACAGCTACTACGAGACTCCTGGCGGCCACACTTGGCCAGTATGGCGCGAGAGCCTTTATTTCTTCGCTCAGAAATTATTCAAATGATAAAAGAAAATAGGTGCGGCATCAATGTCGCACCTATTTTTAATTCAGTTTTCACTATCGTTTATGATTGATGGGTTGGGGAGTATTTTCGATCAATTTGGCGTATTGTCTTGGCGAATAGCCAGTCTTTTGCTTGAAGAACTTTCCGAAGGCTGACTGTGACGGGAAGTTAAGTCGGAAGGCTACTTCCTGGGCTGGAATCTGAGAATAATACAGAAGCGACTTAGCTTCGGCAATCACGTAATCGCTGATCCATTCGAGAGGCTTGCGGCCGCTGTATTCCTTGACTGCCATCGACAGATATTTCGGTGTGACACACAGCTTTTCGGCATAGAACTGCACGGTACGTTCGGTCTGATGGTGCTTGGATAGCAGTTCCCTGAAACGCTCGTAGAGAAGGTTCGACCCTTTCGACACGCGCTTGCCATGGTCGGCCTCGTTGATAGTGCGGTTTTCGCGCACCATGCCCACTACGGTGACAAGGAAAGCCTGGAGAAGCATCTTCACTATCTCGTCGGTCTCCTGCATTGGCTGGTCGATACAGGTTTTCAGCAGATCGAAGTATGGCTTGATGGTCTTGATGCGTTCGAGAGGCACATGGGCGTGGAAAAGCTGTTCCATAGGCAGATACTTGCTGGCACGCTGTAGGGTGTCGTAGGGCAGGGAGCGTATCATGTCCGACGAGATGAGTATGGCGTATGCCTCAAGGTTCTCGGCACTCTTGAACTGTATGATGTTTTCGGGCATGTTGATCAGGATGCTCGAATCGGTCACTGAATTCTGTTCGAGGTTGACAACATAGTTGAGCGTGCCGCTCTTGCAAATCAGGATAGTGACAGCATCGATGCGGCATGGTTCCTCAAATAGGTATTCCTGTGCAATGTGGTCGGATATGATCATCTTGCCTTTGTAATCGATCAGTTTATTGCCACCGAGCATACGAAGTTGGTCGATTGTGACTTTGTTTAGCTTCATTTCTTGATGTTTTTTGGTGCAAAAGTAAACGAAATTGGAAAAATAGACAATAAAATAATTGTTAAAAGTGATTAAATGCGAAAATAAGTCCAATTTATGCGAATTTTTCTCCTTTTTTGATATGATTTAATCCTCTACCTTTGCGGCTGTAATATAGTAGCTAACATTAATAATAACAATAATGAGGAAAATTGCATTTATCATTTTCGCATTGGCAATGATGGCGAGCGCAAGTGCTCAGGGCATTTATCTGAGTCTCGACAGCTGCTTGGCTCTTGCCGTGCGGCACAACAAGGACTTGGCAATCTCGCAGATGAAGGAGGATGTGGCTGCCCTCAATCGCAAGGAGGCTTTCACTCACTATCTGCCAAGGGTCGATGCAACCGGTGCATACGTGCGCACTGAGAAACAGTTGTCGTTGCTCAGCGACGAACAGAAAGATGCACTAAGCAATATGGGTACGACGATAGGAGAGAAGGCAGGACCAGTCATCCAGAACATGGCTGCCCAGAACCCACAGTTCGCTTCGCTCTTCCAGCAGCTTGGTGGTCTTGCCACTCAGCTCGTGCCCGAGATCAATCAGTTGGGACAGGGGCTGGTCGATGCTCTGCACACCGACACCCGCAACACCACGGCGGTTGCCATTATGCTCACCCAGCCGCTTTATATGGGTGGTAAGATAGTGGCATACAACAACATAACACGATATGCCGAACAGATTGCCAAGGCGCAGTCGGACCAGAAGATGCAGGATTTGGTAGTGCAGGTCGAAACGGCATATTGGCAGATTGTGTCGCTCGAAAGTAAGCGCGAATTGGCTTTGGGCTTTAAGAAACTCGTGGATACTCTCGACTATAACGTCGAACAGCTCATCGAGGGAGGATTGGCTACAAAGGCCGATGGCTTGAGTGTGAAGGTGAAGAAGAATGAAGCTGATGTCACATTGATCCAGATAGACAATGGCTTGGCTTTGTCGCGAATGTTGCTCTGCCAGCTTTGTGGCATCGACATCAATACCGAGATTCACCCTGCCGACGATGTCTTGACCATGCCTGCCGGCTCTACCGTTGTGTCTGCCGCCGACTGTATCGGCACTGCCATGGAGAGCCGTCCGGAGATACGTGCTCTCAACTTGCTCACCAAGGTCAACGGCGAGAAAGTCAAGGTGGTGCGTTCGGACTATCTGCCAAAAGTCGCACTCAATGCCGGATATCTCTGGAGCAACCCATCGGTGTATAACAGCTTCGAGCGCAAGTTCAAGGGCATGTGGAGTGTCGGCTTGATGGTCAACGTGCCACTGATCAACTGGGGCGAGGGCTGCTTCAAGGTGCGTGCGGCAAAGACAGAGGCTCGCATCTCGGAACTCACTCTTGATGAAGTGCGCGAGAAGATAGAACTGCAGACAACACAATGTTCGCAGAAACTGCTTGAGGCTACAAACCGTGAGGAGACGGCTCAGCGCAGTATGGCAGAGGCAGAAGAAAACCTGCGTTTTGCCAACCTTGGACTTAGTGAGGGTGTGATACCAGTGAGCAACGTGCTGGCTGCACAGACCGCATGGCTCTCGGCTCGTTCGACCGTGATCACTGCCCGCATCGACCGTTGCCTTGCCGAAGTCAACCTCAAGCGTGCGATGGGAATTATTGAAATAACACATTAATATTATTATATTATGAAAAAGAAAGTTGCTGGAGCAGCAACCGTTTTTGCTGCTGTCATTGTCATAGCGATTATTGTTTTGATTGTTGTAGGTCTTTGTCTGCCTGAACGAGCCGAATTTATTCAGGGTCAGGTCGAGACTACCGACTATCGTGTTTCGAGCAAGGTGCCAGGTCGCGTGCTTGAGATACGTGTAGGCGAGGGTGATATGGTGCGCAAGGGTGACACGCTCGTCATTCTCGAAGCACCGGATGTCTCAGCCAAGCTCGATCAGGCTTCGGCTCTGTATGAGGCTGCCCAGGCTCTCGACGAGAAGGCTCGCAATGGTGCCCAGAAAGAGCAGATTGCAGGTGCATTCGAGATGTGGCAGAAGGCCAAGGCTGGTCTGGATGTTGCCGAGAAGAGCTACAAGCGTGTTGCTAACCTCTTTGAAAAAGGCGTGGTGTCGGCTCAGAAGCACGATGAGGCAAAGGCACAGTATGAGGCAATGGTGGCAACAGAGAAGGCTGCAAAGTCGCAGTATGACATGGCAAAGAATGGCGTGAGATATGAAGACAGGAAGGCAGCCAATGCCAAGGTGAAGCAGGCTGAGGGTGCAGTTTCTGAGGTTTCGTCGTATATCAACGAGACAGTGCTCACTGCCATGGCCGATGGTGAGGTCACAGAGATTTTCCCGGAGCTCGGCGAACTGGTGGGCAGTGGTGCGCCTATCATGAACGTGGCTATGACGGGCAAGGTGTCGCTGTCGTTCAACGTGCGCGAGGACTTCCTCCCAGGCATCACTGTGGGTGTGGAGAAGGATGCTTACATACCTGCTTTCGACAAGACCATCCGCGTGCGCATCACACGTATCAAGAATGTAGGTGACTTTGCCGTTTGGAAAGCTACCAAGGCGAGCGACGGCTATGACCTCAAGATGTTTGAGGTAAGGGCTGTACCTGTGGAAGGTGCTGATCTCAAGGATGTACGCTCGGGAATGACGGCGATAATACAATAAAGAACAATTAGAATGCTGAAAATCTGTTTACGCGAAATACAGACGTATCTGCGTCGGCCAATGTTTCTGTTCTGCCTGTTGGTAGCGCCTTTGGTCTGTGTCTTTTTCTTCACTACACTGATGTGGGAAGGTCTGCCAACCGACTTGCCGGCTGCTGTGGTGGATGAAGATGATACACAGGTGTCGCGTACCTTCATTCGCACGATGGATGCAATGGAGCAGACTGACATTGTAGCCCACTTCCACTCGTTTTCGGATGCGCGCGAGGCTATGATGCGAGGCGAGATTTATGCCATCTTCCACATACCTGAGGGCATGACCGAAGACGCAGTGTCGGGTCGTCAGCCTCATGTGGCTTTATATACCAACGAGACATACTTCGTGCCAAGTGCGCTCTTGATGAAGGATATGCGCATGGCAGCCGAGATCCTTGGTATATCAATCACGCGAGAATCGCTTGCAGGACGCGGTCTCACCAACGACCGTGTGATGGGAATAGTGCAGCCGATAGTCATCGAGAAACATGCCTTAGGCAATCCGTATCTCAACTATTCGGTGTATCTGTGCAACATCATTCTGCCTGGAATCCTCTTTTTGCTGACTATGCTCCTGACCAGCTATGTGATTGGTGAGGAATGGAAGATGGGAAGACAGAGGCAAACCTATCAGATGATGGGCTATTCGCAGACGTCGGTGCTCATTGCCAAGACCTTGCCTATCACCGTCATCTATTCGCTGATGATACTCTTCATCGACGTGTGGCTCTATAAGTATCTTGAGTTCCCTTGCAAGTCGGGGTTGTTGCCGATGCTGGTCTATGGTGTGATGGGCGTGATGGCCTCTCAGGGGTTGGCGATCTTTGTGTTTGGATTATTCCTTGGCCAGATGCGATTCTCGATGAGTATCTGCTCGCTGTGGGGAGTACTATCGTTCTCGCTTTCAGGCTTCACCTTCCCGGTTTCCGCCATGCACCCTGTATTGCAGTATGCGTGCAACCTCTTCCCGTTGCGTCATTACTATCTGATCTATTGCAATCAGGCACTCAATGGCTACAGCATCGCCTATGTGTGGGTGCATGTCGTGGCTCTGCTCTGCTTCATGCTTCTGCCTTTTGTCGTGATGAAGCGCTATCGCAAAGGTTTCCTATTGATTAAATACAAGCCTTGAAAAGAAATGAGAAATATACTGCATATATGGTATGAGGAGTTTAAGCTCTTGATTCACAGTGAAGGTCTGGTAATCTTTGCTTTGATTGTACCATTCATATATCCTGTGCTCTATGCTTTTGTCTATAACAACGAGACAGCCCGCGAGGTACCGATGGCAGTGGTCGATGAGTGCCACTCGTCGGATAGCCGTGAGTTCTGCCGATTGGTCGATGCGACTGCCGAGGTCAATATCCTGTATTATACCGACTTGGCTCAGGCACAGGAGTTGATGAGGCGTGAGGAAGTATATGCCGTGATGCGCATACCATCGGACTTCAGCAAGTCGCTCTATCGTGGCGACCAGACCTACATAGGCCTGTATAGCGATATGCGTTGTATGCTCTATTACAAGGCAGCGCTGTTGGCAGCGAGCAATGTTTCGCTCAAGATGAATGGCGACATCAAGATTGAGCGTCACCTGCATGGCTCGACCGACCGTCAGGAGGATATACTCAGAATGCCTGTCACCAATAGTTATGTGCCTCTCTACAATCCGCAGGGTGGCTTTGCCAGTTTCCTCATTCCTGCCGTCATGATGCTCATCATTCAGCAGCTGTTGTGTCTGTCGTTGGGAACATCGATAGGTACATGGCGCGAGCGAAACCGTGGCATAGGCGTGCCGCTCGACGATCAGTGTTTCCGCGATCCGCTGTCGGTAGTGGTTGGCAAGACATTGCTCTATCTGCCAATATTTCTGCTTGTGGCTGTGTATATGTACAGTGCGGTCACGTCATGGTTCGACTTGCCTCGCCTGGCAGACTATGGCACATTCCTGCAGTTCATGCTGCCTTATGTATTAGCATGTATCTTCATGGGGCTGACGGCTTCGGCAATGGTGTTCCGCAGCGAAGATGCCATGCTGCTCTTCGTATTCATGTCGGTGCCTCTGCTCTTCATCAGCGGTATGTCGTGGCCTGTGGCTGCAGTGCCCGATTTCTGGCGCTATGTGTCTTATCTCTTCCCATCGACCTTCGGAATGCATGGCTATGCACGCCTACAGGGTATGGGTGCGGGAATGAGTGAGGTGACATTCGAATACCAAGGACTGTGGATACAGTGTGCCATCTATTTCCTGACTTCATGTCTTATCTATCGACGTGAGATAAAGAAAATAAATATCCATAAATAAAGGATGCGACAAAGCCATGGGGCAATGTCGCATCTCAAATAATAAGTGAGACTATATGAAAATCATGAAACAATTGCGTCGGAGAGAGCTTCGAGAGCAGGTATATCGCTGCTCTTCATTCGGCTCTTGATAGTGACCTGAGGTTCTACTATCTCAATATCCTTCATCTGGTCGAGCAACGCACGCATTGCCTTGGCAGCCGATGGAGCCCATGTGCCATTCTCGATGATTCCAACCTTGCGGTTGCGATAGCCCTTGAGAATGAGCTTGTGGAGGAAATAGTGCATAGGTGGGAACACATCGCCATCGTAAGAAGCAGCAGCAAGAACGAGCTTGCCGAACTTGAAAGCATCTTCGATAGCTTCTGCCATATCGTCGCGACAAAGGTCGAACAACGATACCTTCTTTGCGCCTTTTTCTTTGAGCATCTCGGCAAAACGTTCGGCACAAGCCTTGGTGCCGCCATGTATAGAGGCATAGGCTACAAGAATACCCTCTGCTTCTGGTTCATAGTGAGACCAGAGGGTATAGAGTCGCAGAGCCTCGGCCATCTTCTCGCCTTCGAGTATTGGGCCGTGGAGAGGCAGAATCTTGTTGATGGTGAGTCCTGATGCCTTCTTGAGCAATGCAGCCACATTGTTGCCATACTTTCCGCAGATGTTGAAGTAGTAGCGGCGAGCCTCACATGCCCAGTCGTCGGCATCGGCCTCATAGACACCGAACTTGCCGAAACCGTCGGCAGAGAAGAGAACCTGTTCGGTCGATTCGTAGCTCACGATGACCTCTGGCCAATGTACCATAGGTGCGGTGACAAAGGTGAGGTTGTGCTTTCCGAGGCTTAGTGAGTCGCCTTCGCACACTGCCATAGACTTGAACTCCATTCCCTCGAAGAACTGTCCAATGAACTGAATAGCCTTATGAGAAGCCACTACGGTTGTATCGGGATAAGCCTTGAGGAGGACGGCAAGCGAACCGCTATGGTCGGGTTCAAGGTGCTGAACGACAACATAGTCGGGAGTGCGATTGCCAAGGACGGCCTTCACATTATCCATCCACTCGTCGGTCTTACGGATATCGACAGTGTCCATTATTGCTACTTTTTCGTCGAGGATGACGTATGAGTTGTAGCACATGCCATCTGGGGTGTGGTATTGGCTCTCGAAGAGATCCATTTCAGGGTCATCGACACCTACATATTTGATTGAATCAGATATTATCTTCATTATATGTTGAGATTTTGTTATTGCTATTTGTAATAAATCGTGCAAAAATAAACAATTTATTAAAGATAAACAACAATTGGCGCAAAAAAAGTGTGATTTTTTTGAGATTATCACTTTCTCCGGCGGAAACGCTTGGTTACTGAGGCATATTCGCATCTTTGACATAGTGCTTCGGTGGCAACGTGTCTGCTGAATCCATCGTACATGGCAACAGCCCGAGGCGAATGAAGGATGTCGTCGAGCGATTGGTCAAAGAGGTTACCAAGAGGGATGGCTCCGTCATGGTCGAGACAGCAAGGCACCACCGTGCCATCGACAAGTATTCCTATCTGATTGCGGAGGGCGTAACAGAACACCTCATCGACATCGTAGGCCTCTCGTTTCTCTTCGGGCCACTCGAACATCTGGTCGTATTCGACATAGATTCGCTCGGCAAGTTTCCATCCGTCATAGCGCTGAGTCCATCCCGTGCGACAGATGTGCTGGCTGATGAGGTCGAGGATAGCTTCGTTATGGGAATCAAAGCCGCCTTGGTTCCATAGGCGCAGCACCACGATGGTTCCAGCCGAAGCTGCAGTCATGGCAAACGGCATCACCTCGCTGATATAGCTTTCCATCGTGTGGCTTGGGGCGGATGTTTCGTTACCCTCGTGCGAGTGGAGCGAGATCTGGACCTTCCAAGGCAGTGTCGTGAAGCCTTTTGAGAGCAATGTGCCATTGGTAGTGACGACTGTGATAAACCCTTTCTGACGTGCCATGGCGATAAAGTCCGACAGGTGGCCATGCAACATCGGTTCGCCCATCAGATGGAAATACAGAAACTTGATCTGTCCTCTGAGCCGTTCGGTGAGAATGTCGAACTCTTCGACCGACATTTTCCGTTTCGGTCTGGCATTTTTCGGACAGAAAATGCAGTCGAGGTTGCAGATGTTGGTAATTTCTAAATATACGCGATCTATCATGGCAAATGGGTGTATCAGTCATTCTTCTGTACAATGGCCCGTTGTGTCCAAAGCAGGTAACCGGCAAGCACTGCTCCGAGGAAATCGGAGATGGTGCAGCTCGCAAAGACACCATACAGACCATTGAGCCCAAGACCTGTGAAGACCATAGGCACTAAATAGATAAGCGGAAGGAGGAAAAGCACCTGACGCGACAGACTGGTCACGATGGCAATCCATGGCTTGTCGATCGACTGGAAGAACTGTGAGTTGGTGATGGTGAAGCCGATGAGTGGCGACATCACGAGCATGAGTCGTATGGCTGGCACGCATAGATCGAGCAGTTCGGGCTCGTTGGTAAAAGCCATGGCAAGATAGCGTGGCACGGTGAGCACCAGCAAGGTGCCGATACAGCCAATGGTGACATTGACCTTCATGGCAAGCTTATAGACATCGCGCAGGCGGTCGAAGCGACGTGCGCCATAGTTGTAACCCGCAATAGGCTGCATTCCCTGGCAGATGCCGAGCACGAGCATGATGATGAGTGGAGCAAACGAATTGGCAACGCCACTCGCAGCCACTGCATTGTCGCCTCCATAGGTGAGTAGCTGGTTGTTGAGCATTGCCACTACACCCGAGCCAGCCACATTCATCGAGAACGGACTTACACCAATGGCAAGGATGTTGCGGAAGATGCGGAACTTAGGCTGCCAGGCATGTCGGCGGAAACGTATGAACGACTTCTTGCTGACAAAGTGGGATAGCGACAGGATCGACGAGATAGCCATCGAGATGGTTGTAGCCCAAGCAGCTCCTGCAATGCCCATGTCGAGTACACAGATGAACAGGGTGTCGAGGGCAATGTTGATGATCGAGCCCGAAAGCATGATCCACATAGACTTCTGGGCATAGCCCGACGAACGTATCAGGTTGCAGAGATTGAAAGTGACAGTGGTAAGGAACATTCCAGGCACGACAATGTCCATGTATTCTTTGGCATAGGCAATGGTTTCGGCCGAAGCTCCAAAGAGGCTGAGGATAGCATCGGAGAAAAAGTAGTAGCCCGACACGAAGAGAATGCCAAAGAAGATGGTCAAGATCATGCTGTTGCCCAAGATACTCTCAGCCCAGCGAATGTCGCGCTTGCCGAGCACGATGCTCATTCGTGCACCAGATCCAGCTCCAACCAACGAGCCGAAAGCGTGTATGATGTTCATGATTGGCATGGTGACGGTGAGTCCCGCTATGGCCAATGCACCTACATACTGACCAAGAAAAACACGGTCGCAAATATTGTAGATCGATGCTATGATCTGTGTGATGACAGCTGGCAGTGCATATTGCCACAAGAGCGCACTGATTGGCTTGTTTTCAAAATCTTTTGTTCTGTCTGTCATAATACGATACCTTAAAACAACAACTCAATAAGTCCGCTTATACCTATATATATAAATACGATGTGACGCAGCAGGTCGAGCGACAGGTAGCGGAACACTATGCTGCCGACCCATGTGCCAAGCAGCACGGTAGGCAAAGCCCAGAGCCAGTCGGTCAATACCTCGGCTGTCACAAAGCCTGCACGCCATCTGAATACTGTCATCATGAAATTGCCGATGACAAAGAAGGTCTGAGCCAAAGCAATGTATTCCTCTTTTTGCTTGGCAACCTCGATGAAATAAAGTACTGCAGGTGGTCCCTGCATTCCGAAGAAGCCTCCCATGAAACCCGAGATGGTGCCAAGGAATCCCTGAGTAGCCATATTGGGCTTGATCTTGATGCGCTCGGAGAAAAACCAGAAATAAATGGCAGCCACGATGAGCGTCACGCCGAGGATATGCTTCAGCTGCGCACGGTCGAGCATGGTGACTATCTGTATTGCTATGAAGCTGACGATGAGGAAGATGATGAGTATGGGGATGAGCTTCTTCCATTGAAGATACTTGTAATAGCGAATCACCATCATCACCGATGTCACCATTGCAAGCATCCCCGAGAGGGTGGTGGCTTCTCCATACGATGGCATCAACAAGGGCAGGACCGTCATGATGAATATGCCGAATCCGAAGCCTATGGTGCGCTGCACGAATGCCCCACCAAAGGCAAATGCCATCAGTATGAGAAGAGTAGAAGACACTGTATGTTTTTATTATTCTTTTTCTGTTGCCCAGCTGTAGAGCACATAGCCAGAGAGTGCAAGTCCGACTACTGCAACGCAGATTGCAATAGTGGTGCCGCCAAGGGCATCGACGAAACTGAGCTCATCGCCCATGGTGTTCGACAGCCAGCATGAGATACCATTGTTGAGCATGTGGATGACGCAAGGCAAGACAAGGCTGCCAGTCTTCCAGTAGAACACACCGAGGATGAGACCCACAACAAAGGCAAATGGAATCTGGGCAGGGTTCATGTGCATCAGTCCAAACAGCACCGATGCGATGAAGATGGCGCGGAATGGTCGTTCGCCATTAGTGTGCAGATGCTGCTGAATGGCTCCACGGAACACTACCTCCTCGGCCAATGGTCCTATGATGGCAATGGCAAGCACGCCCATCACGGTCTTGCTCATATTGCCCAATTCTGCCTCAATTATGTTTGGCAGATCCATAACCTCGCTCACAATATCGGTAGCATATATGCCGATGAAAGCAGCAAGCACTAAATAGACCGACTTGCCTAATGAAATATTCGGCATCGCAAAACTGTCTTTCAGTCTGATCATCTTCATCGGAGTCTGCATGAAGAAGATTGTGATAATCGATGAGACGATGAGAGCTATCGACATAATAGACGAGCCCGAAGTGAGACTCTCGATGAGAACTTCTGGATTTGGCTCCTGTCCGGCAGCCGCCATCTTCATCAATTCATAGATGGCTCCAGGTACGAGAACTACAACCGAAACGATTGCTTGGATCAAAAGCATTGCAAAGAAAGCAATAATTGGTTTCTTGTAATTATTCATTTTTTCCTATTATATTGGTTTATATTTGTGCAAATATATGTTTTTTTCGTAGTATTTTTACATAATTAATATTAAAACATTGTACATTTTCGGTAGTTTTCTTTATCTTTGCAAATGTTACTGAGCAAAGTTTGGATACAATCTTTAATTTTTTTCATTCTTTTTGCAACAAAACACAAAGTTATTACGTCAAATAGGCAAACAAACAAATTAAACTATTTGAACAGTTATGAATAAATTGAATTCTATTTTGTTGTGCATCATGTTCATCTTTGGAACTTGCACAGTGGTTTGGGCTCAGAATCATCGTCATTCGACTCGTACAGGTTCTGTCGAGGATTCGGTGATTGTTGAGGCAGGAGAGACAACTGATGGTTGGAAAGCAGTAGAGTGGAATGATCAGGATTTGGATGATTACATCGAACGTACTGTCAACGAAGCTGTCGCCTATAGTATTCATCATGACCGCGATGGCTGGTTTATACGCAATGCCGACAAAATTGGAGGCGGAGCAGTTTTCATTGTAGCAATCTCGGTGTTCTGCGTATTTTTTGGTCCGGTTATCTTGATTGCCTTGATTCTCTATTTCATCTACAAGCGCAAGAAGAGTCGCGATGCTGTGGTGATGGAGGCACTTCGCAACGGACGTGACATCCCTTACGGATATGGCTCGTCAAATCACGCTTCTCAGGCTTCAGGCACATTGGGCAACGGCAAAACAAGCAACGCCCGCCCAGCTTACGAGGCTCCTCGTCAAGCCCCTATGTATGGCCGCTTCGCTGATCAGCCAGTGATGCACGAGGGCATCAAGAAGATTGCTATCGGTTTGGGCGTCTATGTCCTCTCTCGCTTCATGAATTTCGGTTTGCTCGGAGGTATTGGATGGTTCATCGTCATCTTCGGTATCGGACAGATTGTCATTGGCTATATCTCAGGAGCTAAGGCTAATGAGCCAGCTAAGGAAGAGTCGAAATATACACGCGACGAACCAAAGACAGAGCCAGCCAAAGAAGGAACTGATGGAACTCCAGAGGAGGATCCTCAAGAAACAACAACTGAAACAACGACCGATGTGACAACTACTCAAGATGAGAAGCCTGAATGAAATAACGCTGTCTGCGAGGGTTTCTCTGTTCGGCGACCGTAAGGCTTTCGACAGTCTGGTACGCGAACATCAGGAATCGGTCAGGCGTCTATTTCTTCACCTCTCATTAGGCGATACAATGCTAAGCGATGATCTTGCCCAAGACACGTTCATCAAGGCGTGGACCAACATAGGCAAGTTCGGGGGCAGGTCATCGTTCAAGACTTGGCTCTTCGCCATAGCTTTCAGGACATGGGCCGATTATTTCAGGTCAAGACACGAAGTCGACGACTATGAGGAGGCCTACCAATATGGCAAGGAAGCGCGCGATGTGGGGCTGCGGATGGATATGCTCAATGCCATGAAGCAGCTCAAGCCTATCGAGAGGACGTGCATCACGCTCCAGGTCATCGAGGGAATGAAGACCGATGCTATCGCAGGAATTACAGAACTGAATGCCAGTACTGTCAGAAGCCACATTGCCCGTGGCAAGCAGAAACTGGCAGAGTACTTAAAACAAAATGGTTATGAATGAAAATAGTGTAGATAAGTTCCTTCTCGCCAACAAGGTCGAGATTGCCGACAACGGATTCACCGAACGTGTCATGCTGAGTCTCCCGCTTCAGGAGCAAAGGGCGCAACGCTTGAACTGGATGTGGAATGTCATCTTCGCCGTGGCGTTGGTGGCTTTCTGCTGGTACACCGACGTTCTGGGCAAGCTCATGGTCGATATAGAGGTCTATATTCACAATATGCCTCTTCACCTGTTTGACATCCAGTGGTGGTATGGCTTGGCTACCATAGCCATTGGCTTGTTTGCATTAGTAATCTTCGGCGGAAAGAAGCTGATTTACGATTGAAGACTTGTTTAGAAGACAAATTTAGCAACAATTATTAATATTTAAAGTTTAGGAGAACAACATTTATGAAAAAGATTTTTAGTGTATTGGCTATTGTGATGATTGCTGTCGCATCGGTATTTGCTGCCGACGACAAGAAGGTGTCGGTAATAGACAAGAATGTGCCTGTCGAGTATTTCAATCAGATAGTCCTCAAGGGTAGCGACAAGATCATATTTACCCAGGGCGACAAGCCGAGCGTGCGCATCCATGGCATCAAGGAGATGGTCGATGCTGTTGTGGTCAATCAGGATGGCAAGACCCTGACGGTGTCGCGCAACAGTTCGTTCAACAATGGCGAAGGCTTTGCGGGTTTGTGGAATGCCCTCAAGAACGAGACAATCGAGGTTGTGATCTATGTCACTTCACCTGATCTCATCGACGTTCAGCTCACAGGCTCGGGCGACTTTAACGGCAAGGGCAGAATCGATACCGACAAGCTCGATCTCGGTCTCCGTGGTTCAGGCGACATTGACTTCGACGATATCGTTTGCGATGCCATCAACGTCACCCTCGTCGGTTCAGGCGATGTCGAGATCGACCGGGTAGAGAGCATCACATCCAATGTGCAGCTCCAGGGTTCGGGCGACGTGAAGATCAAGCAGAACAACGTGCGTGTCACCAGCCTCAATCTCTATGGCTCAGGCGACATCGAGGTAGTTTGCTCAAAGTGTGACAAGGTCAATGCCTCTCTCCAGGGTTCAGGCGACATCACGGTGGTTGGTCAGTACAACCGTGGCGATTCGAATGAGCGTGGTTCAGGCGACATCAATTGGCGCTGACATAACCCATCGACCAGGCGGCTTGCAGATTGAAGCCTCCAGTTATGGCATCTACATCCAGGACTTCTCCAGCAAAGAAGAGTCCTGGATATTTTTTTGCTTCGAGCGTGTTCTGGTTGATGTTCGATAGTGCCACTCCGCCACATGTCACAAACTCGTCCTTGAAGCGGCTCTGTCCTTCTATCTTGTATGTGTCGTTGGTCAATGTCGCACAGAGCACGTTGATGTGCTTCTTGCTCAGTTCGCTCAATCGTCGGTCAGTAGGGATTTTGCATTTGCCAATGATATAGTCCCACATTCGCGAGGTTAACACCTCTGGGTGAACCGACGATACCTGTTTATGTCGGTTTCGCTCAATCAGGCTGTTCACGAGTTCCTGTGCTGTCTGTTCGTTATGCCCTTCGCCGAGCCAGTTGACCAGCAGGGTGGCTCGATAGCCGTTGTCGGCAAGATAGCGTGCTGCATACGACGAGAGCTTGAGGATGGCAGGACCGCTCATTCCCCAATGGGTGATGAGTAGCGGACCTGAGCTTCTGAACTTTGTGCCACCTAACCTCACCGAAGCCCCTTCGACCACAGCACCCATGAGCGAGGTGACAGGGTCGTTGATGTTGAAGGTGAAGAGAGAAGGTATGGGGTCGGCAATCTCAAGGCCAAGAGCATCGAGGAAGCCGAGTCCGCTGCGTTTGGGGCTGCCTCCGGTAGTGACCACCACCTTGTCGAAGTCGCGCACTGCTTCCCGTTTGCCATCGACCATGAAGGCAATCTCATAGCGCATTGACTCACCCTCGATGGGAGAGAGACGCATGGCTTTGTGGCGAGTGTGCAGCATGACTCCACATCGTTCCATGCCGCGTATCAGGGTGTTGACTATCTGCATCGCATCCTGTGAGGCAGGGAAGACACAGTGGTCGGCTTGTGTGACCAGTCGCACCCCTTCGCCCTCAAACCAACGCATTGTGGCATTATGGTCGAAGATTCCAAACATGCGTTTCATCAGCTTGTCACCTCGCGGATAAGCCTCGGCAAGATTGCGTATGCCCTGAAACGAATTGGTAAGGTTGCATCGGCCACCACCGGTTATGGCAACCTTGGCAAGCGCACGAGTGCCAGCTTCGAACACTTCGACAACCGTTTCTGGATATTTTCTCTTGAGAATGATGGCACAGAAACATCCAGCTGCTCCTGCTCCTATTATTGCTACCTTCATGGCGACAAAGGTAATTAAAAAATGTTATTCTTTCAACAAAATTTGCCAAATTGGATAGAAAAAAGTAACTTTGCACTCAAATGACTGATATTTGTTGCATAGGACATATAACACAAGACCACATCATTACTCCGGCGCTCGACTATTTTGCGCCTGGAGGCACTGCATATTATTTCACGATGGGCATCAATAAGCTTATCGAGTCTTCGGGAATAAGCCTGTCGTACCAATTGGTGACCAAGGAGGGCAGGCGTCATTTTTTCGAGAACAGGTATTCGGGTGACATGAACCGTAGGGAACAGCGAGTCCTATCGGTAGCCGACCCGTTTACGATGGCAGACCTTGCCGATGTCGAGGCTCGGTATATTGTTGTGGGCAGTCTGCTTGCCGACGATTTTCCGATAGATGTGATCAGACAACTGTCTGAGAAGGGAGTGATGGTGCTCGATGCACAGGGTTTCTTGCGTGAGGTGCGCGACCGCCATGTGTTTGCGGTCGATTGGGTCAATAAGCGAGAAACGCTGAGATATGTGGATGTGCTGAAAGTCAATGAATATGAGATGTCGGTGCTCACAGGAAGCGATGACCCGCGCCAGTCGGCACTCATACTGGCGAGCTGGGGAGTGAAAGAGGTGTTGCTTACCTTTGGCAGCTTTGGCTCGCTGATATACGAAGCAGAGAGCCAACGGTTCTATGACATTCCTGCATACTCGCCGTTGCCCCTCGTTGATGCCACTGGATGCGGCGATACTTATACTATGGCTTATATTTTCAAGAGAGCACAAAACGCATCGGTCGGGGAGGCTGGACGTTTTGCAGCTGCAGTCTCTACATTGAAACTACAAGACAAGGGTCCTTTCAAAAAGACTTATTCAGAGGCAGAATCAATTGTTAAGAATATAGCCAAGCATTAATCCACTACTTATTGTTGAATGACAGGTTCGTCCAAGGAGTCGCCCACACTGTCCTGATTGTCACTTCCTTTTGGGTCATCAACACATGATTCCATAAACATATAAAGCACATTACGGGCAAGATTCCAGTTCTCTTTGTTGATGGAATAAAGTACGCGTGGCGGGTGGGATTCCCCATCCACGAGTCCTGCCTCTTTCAGCACGGTAAGATGCTGAGATACTGTTGCTTTGGATAGAGGAATGACCTTCTCAACATCTCCAAAGTAACAAGACTTTTGCTTGCCTAAAAAATCGCATATCGCGATACGGGCAGGATTTGCAAGAGCATTGGCAAATCGAGCTACAAGTTCTTGCTTAATTGTGTATGTCTTTTTGACCATGATATTGAATATAGAGTAGTGTAACTTTTTGCAAAGTTATTAAACAAAAAATGATAATTCCAAATTCTAACATCAATAGAAATAGTAGATAAGTGAAGAATTGATGAATTGCAAACTGTATATTGCAAAATATATTATTTCATCGTGCACAATGCTTTAGCAGATAATTCAAGCATAGAGCCACAAGAAACACGTTGCTATAATGTCATTTTGTATGTTGGGAGTATAAATAATGAGAAATAATAGTATATTTGCCACATATTCTCAATAATTTTGCTTATAAGTTGATAAGAAATTAAAATAAATGTTAATTTTGCAGCATCAAAAATCTATTTTGTCTAAAGCCGGATAAATATTTATTGAAGATGGAAATCAAAACTCAACAGGGAATCAACGATGCCCGTCAACTGGGCTATGGAAAGTTCGCTATTCTTGGTGTTCAACATTTGTTTGCAATGTTTGGAGCAACGATTCTTGTTCCTGCATTGACAGGTCTTCCTGTTTCCACGACTCTGCTTTTTGCTGGTTTGGGAACATTAGTTTTTCATGCAGTTTCCAAAGGCATTGTTCCTGCTTTTTTAGGTTCAAGTTTTGCCTTCATCGGAGGTTATCTGTCGGTCAAGCAGATGGGCGTTGACCTTGGCATGAGCGAGACTCTTGCCTTAGGATATGCTTGTCTGGGTGTGTGCTGCGCCGGACTGTGTTATTTCATCATGGCTGCATTGATCAAGTGGTTTGGCTCGAAGAAAGTACTTAGGTTCTTTCCTCCTGTGGTGACAGGTCCTATGGTCATTGCCATCGGTCTCACACTCTCAGGCTCAGCCATCAGCAACTGTACGAGCAACTGGCTGCTTGCTATTGTCGCTATCATCGGAGTGATCATCAGCAGCATCTGGGGCAGAGGTCTCATCAAGATAATTCCGATTCTGCTTGGCGTAGTCGTCTCATATACCTTGGCAGCTGCTTTGGGCGAAGTAGATTTCAGCAATGTGTCGGAGGCAGCATGGTTTGGCTTGCCATTCAGTCGCGAGACCAGCGTCCTTGCCGTTTTTGACAATCTTGACTCCACGCTTTTGGTGAGCAGCATCATCGCCATTGTGCCAATTGCCTTTGCCACCATTATGGAGCATATCGGCGATATGTGTGCCATTTCCTCGACAGTAGGCAAGGATTTCCTCGATAAGCCTGGATTGCATCGCACTTTGATTGGCGATGGCTTGGCTACTTCTTTGGCAAGTCTTTTTGGCGCTCCTGCCAATACTACATACGGCGAGAACACGGGTGTGCTGAATCTCACCAAGGTCTATGATCCGGCTGTCATACGTCTTGCCGCTTGTCTGAGCATCGCGCTCAGTTTCTGTCCTAAGTTCGCTTGTCTTATCGGTCTTATGCCTGCAGCCACAATCGGTGGCGTGAGCCTTATCCTTTATGGAATGATTTCGGCAGTGGGTGTTCGCAATCTGGTCGAGTCGGCAGTCGATTTCTCTAATTCGCGCAATGTCTTTGTGGCTGCACTTATCCTTGTGCTCGCCATAGGTGTGAAGTATGGCGCAGGCGATAGTGTTGCCATTGGCAGTATCCATCTTTCTGGTCTTGCCATTGCTGCCATTGTCGGCATAGTACTAAATGCCGTTCTTCCAGAAAAGCTTGGCATGAAGGTCAAGAGCTTCAATGGTAAAGAGAAAAAAAGCAATTTATAAACAATCACAATAATAAATAACTTTTATCAATTATTTAGGTATGAAAAAAATCTTTTTCTTGAGCATTATGCTTGTTGCTACTTTTGTTGCAAATGCACAGAATCTTCAGGTTCACTATGACTTCGGTCGTGCTATCTATTCTGACGAAGAAGCCACTCGACAGCGTGTTACATTGACATTTGAACAGTTCAAGGCCGACAAGCTCGGTTCTTGGTTCTGGTTCATCGATCTCGATATGTATCATGATGGAATGAAGGGCGCATATACTGAGATTTCACGTGAGTTCACTGTCAAGAACCTCAGTGACAATCTCTCACTTGCTGCACATGTCGAGTATGATGGTGGTATGACTACCTTCAAGCCTGCTGGTGGTACTCGTTTCCAGAATGCAGCCCTTGTAGGTCCTGCCCTCAATGGTCATAATGCCGACTACTCAAAGACTTGGTCTGTTCAGGCTATGTACAAGCAGTTCTTCAAGGGAGCAGGTGGCGATGCCTATGCTTCATTCCAGATCACAGGTGTATGGGGCATCAACTTCGCTGGAGGCAAGGGTACATTCTCTGGATTCATCGATTTCTGGCGTGCTGAGACTGCCAACCATCATGGTCAGCTCCAAATCATTTCTGAGCCACAGCTCTGGTATAATGTCAACAGCCACTTTTCGCTCGGTGGAGAGGTTGAGATTAGCAACAACTTCATCATTCCTGAGTGTGAAACTGACAAGACATTCTATGTCAACCCAACTTTGGGCGTTAAGTACGTATTCTAATCATTGATAATCAAAAAAGGTTGATACCATGTTGCAGAAATTATTCGGATACGACCAACGAACCATGACTCTCCAGAAGGAGATCATTGGAGGAATCACCACTTTCCTCACAATGGCTTATATCCTCGCTGTCAATCCAAGTATTCTTGGCGATGCAGGCATGGACAGTGGGGCAGTCTTCACCGCAACAGTAGTTTCATCGATTGTTGCCACACTTGTGATGGCCATCTATGCCAAGCTGCCATTCTCTTTGGCACCAGGCATGGGACTGAATGCCTTCTTTGCTTACACCATTGTGCTCATAATGGGCTACACATGGCAGTTCGCACTGACAGCAGTCCTTATCGAGGGACTGATCTTCATCCTCTTGACTCTTACAGGTTTGCGCCAAAAGATTGTCGATTGTATGCCATTGCTCCTGCGTTGCTCCATTTCTCCTGGTATTGGCCTTTTCATAGCCTTCATTGGACTCAAGAATGCAGGTATAGTCACCGACAATGCCTCGACGCTTGTCTCTCTTGGCAATCTTCACGATCCGGCTGTACTATTGGCGTGCTTTGGCATTCTGCTCAGTGCGGTTCTTCTGGTGCGCAATGTAACAGGAGCCCTGCTCATCGGCATCATCGTCACAACCCTTGTCGGCATTCCTTTAGGCATAACCCATTTATCATCGGTAGTCGATGTGCCACCAAGTCTTTCGCCTATCTTCTGCCAGTTTGAGTGGACAAGCCTTTTAAGCATCGACATGCTGGTATGCGTGCTCACTTTACTTTTTTTCGACATGTTCGATACTATTGGTACTCTCATTGGTGTCAGCAACCGTGCAGGCATGGTCGATGACCAGGGCAATATCCCTCGTCTCAAGCAGGCATTCATGGCCGATGCCGTTGGGACCACTGTTGGAGCCATACTTGGAACATCGACCGTCTCCACCTACGTTGAGAGCGCTTCGGGCGTCAATGTTGGCGGTCGAAGTGGCCTTACCTCTTTTACAACGGCCATTTGCTTCGTACTTGCCCTGTTCCTCGCACCATTGTTCCTCTCTATTCCTACACAGGCCACAGCTCCTGCATTGATATTGGTGGGCGTGATGATGATGCACGACAT
>SAMEA3663257__coassemble_466_pt1 | contig 27934 bp, 29 predicted proteins | sample SAMEA3663257__metabat2_low_PE_015 | metagenome-assembled genome bin SAMEA3663257 (sample SAMEA3663257) | pig gut metagenome | biome: pig gut; feature: pig-associated habitat; material: faeces | place: China | collected 2013 | reverse complement strand
TATAATTCTCTAGTTATAGTCTTTCTTCTTGTCAGTACAAACGATATGTGTCCACTTAAGATATGATCCATGGGATTGGGAAATCAACTAAATTGAAGAAGAACCAAAATAGTTGAATGTATTTTGACTTAAACTCTATTATGGGTTGAATGAGGTGTCAAAGTGTCAAACTCATTTTGAATAAAACACATAAAACATATAAAACTTTTTTTCTAACACGAATCTAGCTAATCTATAAAACGAACACGGATTGAACGGATTAAACGGATATGCATATAAGCTTGCTGTTCATCACCTCTAAATTGGGCAACATCACTGACGGAGAGAAGAACGTCGCCCCGGGAGATTTCACCGTCACCATCACATTCGACCGTCAGATGGAGCTATGGTTTCGTCATACTTGGCAAGCAGTTTGCAGGAAAAGATGGCAACAGATCGACAGAAAAAACCATCTGTTTCGAGACTGGCAAATGAGAAAAGATATAGTTTTTTTACATAAAGTCAAATAATTAGCACAAAAAAGCATATAATATATAAAATAAATTTGGAATTGCTAAATATTTTTTATAAATTTGCTCATTCATTCTTAAACTATATTCATCTGGGCACATAAACAAATTAGTTATGACAATAGGAGTTGATATAGGCATCAGTGCCACCAAGGTTGCAGTGCTGAATGGCACTACAGCAAGTTGTTTGGAAATATGGGACGAACCGTTCAAGCCTGAGCGGCTCGAAAAGTATATTGCAACAAACATTCCGAATAAATCGAACCTTGACAACATAGCTGTGACAGGCGTAGGTGCGACATCGTTTCATGGCATAAAGGGACACGTCTTCAAAAGAGTAGATGAGTTTCAGGCTAATGCCAAAGCAGCGAGTTTTGTATGTCACTCAAAGAACTTCATCGTGGCATCGATAGGCAGTGCCACCAGTTTTGTCAGAGTCAGTTCGGGCGTAGCAACCCATATCGGAGGCAGTGCCATGGGAGGTGGTACGCTCTTCAGCCTATTCCACATAGTAATGCAAGGCGGAGGCTGGCAACATCTGAGGATGCTTGCCGAAAAAGGCGATCTGAGCAGAATTGACAAGACGATAGGCGAAGTGAGTCAGAGCGAATTGCCAGACCTGCCCCTCGATGCCACAGCCATCAACCTTGGCAAGTTTGTCAGAGACTCACGTCCACAAGACATTGTTCTTGGCTTGGTCAACCTCATCCTGCAGAACATTGGCGTGATGGCCAATCTTGCAGGACAAGGATGTGGAATACACAACTTCGTGTTTTTGGGAAGAATGGTGACATTGCCCCATGCAACAGACATCTTTGCAGAGATTGAAAAACTTTATAGGATCAAAATCATCATTCCAAAGAACCCAGAGTTCATGACCGCCATTGGTGCGGCTCTGAGTATTCAGTCATAACTATTTCTTAGCAACGACTTCCCTTTCGAAAAGGTCGAGGAAGACTGGCCAGTTTGGACCTGCTTCATGTCCGCCATGGTGCTGACGATAAGTAAGCTGGCCATCGAGAAGACCTACATCGACACGAGGAACCATATCGGTGTCTATTCCCTTGGCTCCAAGCAGCTCGTATATAGCCGAAGCCTTATGTGTCATCATAAACATTCCCATAATGTCCTGCCATCTGTCGATATCGAACACACCACTTGAGATGAGACAGAGACGTGGAGCACAGAGACCTATGAACTCATGCTGATCGACAAGCAGGTCGTTGGCAGTGAGAGGGTCGGCGCCATACTTGATGAAGTTGCCTGCCATCCAGTGATACTCGCCTGCTCCAGTGAGATTCTCAAGACTCTCGCCACAGAAACGACGCCAGCCTGTGGCACCACCCTTACCCGAAGAAGCGATGAAGCCAGCAGCAAAACGCTGGTCGAAAACCATAGTGACAAGAGCTGCCTTACCATTGCGCGACACTCCCTCGATAGCGACCTTAGTAGCATCGAACGCTTTCTCGGTCTCGAAATAGTCGAGCAGTTTAGAAGCACCCCATGCCCAAGCGCGAAGAGCCCCCCAATCGTCGGGCTTGCGGAAACCTCCCTTATTGCAGAGACCAACTATTCCACGGCGCAAGCCATGTCCGCCATCAGCCTGAATAGAACCAGTGACGATAGTAGCAGCAGCCCAACCACGACGCACCACCAGCATCTGCCAAGACTCGGCAGGATCGGGAGGCGTAGGACCAAAGCTCATGGCCTTAGGTGTAGGGCGACCAGCCATGAAGCCGAACTCAACTATCACAGGCACATTGACCGCTCCCTCGGGATAGACCACCGATGCCTGAATATTGACCTTGATAGAAGGACAAGCAGAATTATCGACCACACCAGAGAGGACGCGGTTGATGCAGGCAATGCCATCCATGTCAATCTTTTCCTCGCTCACTACCTGCCAATCGACAGCAGGCACATCGTCGGGCACGCGTCCATAAACCTCACGCGCGAAATACTCGACAAGCTCAGGACGACGTATCTTGTTCCACTGACGAGCATTGCGTATCTTCTTTCCATCGAACGAAGTGAAAGGATCGGGATAATAGAGATAAGGATTGGCAATCAGCTCATCGTAGTTAGGCGAGCGGTTGCTGGCTGGATTGTTGGGGTCACGTCCTGGTCGAGGCTCATTGATGCCAAGCTGTTTGACCATATTGGCATAATCCTCGTCGGTCAGACGATTAAGACTGTCGCGATTGACATTCATCGAAGGGAACTGCGCGAAAGACGCAGAAACACTGCCTATCAATAAGGCAGAAATAAGCAAGATAACGTGTTTCATTTTGTTTAGCTAAGAAGCAAGCTTCCGGTTAATCGATTGGTAATGTAAGAAAACATTTGCAAATATGGAAAAAATATTTTGAACTTGCGCAAATTATCTGAGAAAATCAACAAAGACTGTCAAATATTAATCATAAACACTCGATTTCCCCCAAAAATTTACTTGCCATGTACTTTTGAAACAATCACAATAGACACCTCATAAAGTAAATACAGAGGTATCGTGAGAAGACATAGAGTGAAGATATCGGGAGGTGTAATGAAAGCAGCGACCACCATAATGAGGACGAGCGCATGACGCCGGTATTGCTTCATGAAAGAAGCCGAGAGGACGTCAAGCTTGGCAAGGATGAAACTCAGGACAGGCAACTCGAAGACCAGCCCCATGGAGAGCGAGAGAGTGGCGAAAGTGGAGATATAAGAACTGATAGTGATGGTGCTGACCACAGCAGCATCTACCTGATAGGTGGCAAGGAAGCGAAAGGCAATGGGAAAGAGAATGAAATAGTTCATTACCACTCCAAGCATGAAAAGGAAATAGCTGGTCAGGCAAATGCCGACAGAATAGCGACGTTCGTTGTCGTAGAGCGCAGGGCTGATGAAACGATATAGCTGGTAGATGATGAAAGGCGAAGACACGACCGCACCGATAATGAAAGAGCTCTCAAGATGAGTCAAGAACTGAGACGACAGCTCGGTGCTGATGAGCTGGATGTTGTAGGACTCGAAACGGAAAGTACTGCCAAAAAGATGCAAGATCCGCTCGATGGCGCGGAAGGTGATAAAGTCGGTATTGCGAGGTGCAAGAAGCACGGCAAAAGTCTCGTCCTTGAAACAGAACACGGCTGTGGCACACGATGTGACCACAACCAACACACGGAAGAGCATCTTGCGCAACACCTCAAGATGATCGCCAAACGACATTCTGCTTTCTTCTACACTCACGATAAACTCAATATAAATTAGACCTTAGACAAATAATGAAGTTTTCTGACCTAGATAGAGGGCAAAAAAACCTAATATGATGCTTAACGACAAATACAGCCCTGCCTGAAGATACTGATCGAGCGAAACAAGTTTGCAGCTGTCGTTGATGAAAGTCGAGAATGTAGTGAATCCTCCACAGAGACCCACTGTCAGCATTGCCCTGACCTCGGAACTCAGATGACAACCACGATTGGCGAAAATGCCATAGAAGAAACCAATCAGGAGACAGCCTATCACATTCACCACCAATGTCCCAAGAGGAAAACTGGTGGTAAAGATTCTGGATATAAGATATCTCAAGACGCTACCGACAGCACCCCCGATAGCAATAAAGAAAATTGTCTTCATTATTAACAGATTTCAGAAACAGCCTTTATGAAGCTTGGGTCGAGAATCTCGCATATAAGTGTCGCAAAGCTAAGAAATATACATTACAAAAACAAATAATTAACAAGAAAAACATGAAGAAGAGAGAAGTTTTTGGCGGTTATATGTTGAACTTTCAAATAATTTGCCTAAATTTGCTTGTTTGATTTGCATGGTTCATCATACAAACCGAACAATACTGAGTATCAAAAGAATTGTCAAACATTATTAATTTTAATAGCAATATGAATCTGTCGGAAGCATTGAAAAAGAAATACACGAAAGAGAAGATGTCGGCATTCGACGCGCAGCGATTGGCAGAGTTTATCGCCTTCGGCCCAGTTGTCTTTCAGGCATCGCGACTGATGATAAAATTCGGCATACTTGATCTGCTCAACGACCATAGCCAAGGAATGACTTGCGAAGAACTTGTGGAAGCCACAGGTCTGTCGGATTATGCAGTGAAGTGCCTCACTGATGCTTCGCTAAGCATTGGTACAATACTGATAGATGACGAAACAGACAAGTTCAAACTCTCGAAGACAGGTTATTTTCTTCTGCACGACCCTGCGACACGTGCCAATATCGACTTCAACCATGATGTCAACTATCGAGGTTGGTTCTATCTTGAGGAAGCGCTCAAGGAGGGACGTCCAGCAGGACTGAAGACATTGGGCGATTGGCCAACAATCTACGAAGGGTTGTCGTCGCTTGAGCCACAGGTGCAGAAGAGCTGGTTTGGATTTGACCACTTCTATAGTGACAGTTCTTTCCCTGAAGCTCTGAAAATTGTGTTTGACCATCACAACACACGCACCCTACTCGACGTTGGAGGCAATACCGGCCGATGGGCAATGCAGTGTGTGACATATAATCCTGATGTGAAAGTCACGATTATGGATCTGCCTCAGCAAATAGGGCTCATGAAAGAAGCCACCAAGGGCAAGCCTGGAGCCGAACGTATTGACGGCTTTGGCGCCAATCTGCTTGACCCTGAATCATCGTTGCCTACCGACAAGCATTATGATGCGATATGGATGTCGCAGTTCCTTGATTGTTTCAGCGGAGAACAAATTGTGAGTCTCCTGAAGCGTGCAGCAAAGATTATGGACAAGGAGTCGCGACTGTATATCATGGAGACTCTCTGGGATCGTCAGAAATATGAGACAGCAGCAATGTGTCTCACTCTCACCAGTCTTTACTTCACGGCATTGGCCAATGGCAACTCCAAGATGTACCATTCAGCCGACATGATAAACTATGTGAAAGCCGCTGGCCTGGAGGTGGAAAAGATTGTGGATCATCTCGGACAAGGACACTCTATACTGATTTGCAGACTGGCAAAATGATATACAGATTAGCAGACAACATCACCTCACCTCTCGGCGATACTACTCGTGACAATGTCGAAGCTGTGCGTGCATTCAGTACTGCCCTGTCGTTGCATCAACTATGGGACATGCCAGAGCCCTTCATGGGATCGCTTTTCCCCAACGGTAGATTTGAGCACAAGAACTATAAGACAATAGTCATATCGTCAATAAGGGAAGCCATATCGCATTTGCAGCAAATAGACTTTACGTCGCCTCGCGTTGGGTTGGTGCTATCATCTACAAAGGGTGATACCACAGGAGCTGAAGGTGAGCCATTTGCCGAGAGCGCACGGCAGATAGCAGAAGCAATCGGTCTTTCGACGACACCAGTGACTGTGAGCAATGCATGCATCAGCGGACTATCTGCCCAGATAGATGCCATGCGAATGATAGAAACAGGAATATATGACACAGTCATAGTTGCTGGATGCGATGTTCAGTCAAAATTCATTGTCTCGGGTTTCCAATCGTTCAAGGCTTTGAGCAAAGATGAATGCAGGCCATTCGATGAAGACCGCAACGGACTGAATCTTGGAGAAGCCGCTGCCACAATCGTCTTTGGCAAAGAAAAGCCATCGTACAGCAACAAACCTATGTGGGCTATGACAAAGGGTGCCATACGCAATGATGCGTTCCACATCAGTGGGCCATCGCGGACAGCCGAAGGCAGTTACAGAGCACTCATGCAAGTCATCAAAGACGAAGACATAGAGAGCCTGGCATGTGTCAATGCACATGGAACGGCGACATTGTACAATGACGATATGGAGTCGAATGCCATCAGCAGAGCAGGACTGCTTCAGGTGCCCGTCAACAGTCTCAAGGGCTATTACGGACACACTATGGGAGCTGCAGGACTGGTTGAAACCATCGTCATGATGCACGCCATAAGAGAAGGTTGGATTCCTGGTACGCGCAACTATCACGCATCTGGCACTTGTCATGAACTAATAATCTCGGCAAAGCATCGCAGCACAGACAAGAAGCAATTTGTAAAACTTATGTCGGGCTTTGGAGGATGCAATGCGGCAGCTCTTTATAAATTGATTGAACAATGAAAAAGTTGCACAACATACATCTCACACCAGCCAATGGCAACCTCGTTGAAATCTATAAAACAGAGATAGGCGGCTATCCTAAATTCTACAAGATGGATCCATTGGCGAAACTTGGCTTTGTGGCTTCGGAGCTGCTGTTGAAGAAAGAACAAAAAGCAACAGGCGAAGAACGTTTTGTGGAGAGAGAAGACCGTGCCATTGTACTGGTCAACTACAGCGCATCGCGTGCTGCCGACTTGAAATATGAAGAGACCATCGTGACTGGCGAAAACTATTTCCCAAGTCCAGCCGACTTCGTATATACGTTGCCCAACATAGTCACAGGCGAGATTGCCATTCGCAACCATTACTATGGCGAAAGCAACTTCAAATGCGTGGCCGACAAAGCGGCTGTAGAAGAATTGGTGAACCTTGCCTTTTCTGACCCGATGACCTGCTCGGTGTTAGGCGGATGGCTAGAATACAAATCGGCCGACGATTATGAAGCAGAGTTGTCTATCTGGATAAGATAAACATCAAAAATGAGACAATAAACAGTAAAACAATAATTTATATCTAACAATAATAATATGGATCAGTTAATCGAACAACTTAAAGAACAGATTATCGAAGCTCTCAACCTCGAAGACCTCACACCAGCCGATATTGATGCCGATGCTCCACTCTTCGGCGAAGGACTCGGACTTGACAGCATAGATGTTCTCGAACTCATTGTATTGCTCGAGCGTAACTATGGAATTAAATTTCAGACACCTGCAGAAGGCAAAGCCGTCTTTCAATCGGTAAGAGTAATGGCAAAATACATAACTGACAATCGCACAAAATAATGACAGATAAGGTTGTCGTCACTGGCGTCGGTGTAGTTTCGGCCATAGGCATCGGCAAGGCAGAAACATTGCAATCGCTGCTCAATGCAAAAACCGGCATTGGGCAAGTTCGCTATCTTCACACAGAACATAACGACATGCCCGTGGGAGAAGTGAAACTGTCGAACGAAGAACTGATGGCTCGCGTGGAAGTTGCTGAAGACGAAGGCAAACAACAGAGTCGCAACGCCATGATAGCAAGGCTGGCATTGCGCGAAGCCCTTGTTGATGCAGGACTGACAGACGAAAAGGGCGAGTTAGACAAGACAATGCTGCATGAAATGCCACTGATCAGCGGTACCACTGTAGCCGGCATGGACAGGGCAGAAAGTATCTTCAACGACCCGACGCAAGAGGTGATGCGAGAGCAGATGCTTGAGAGTCGCTCGGATTGCGGAACCAATACAGAAGAAATAGCTCGTGGTATTGGGCATTTTGCCATGCTCGATACAATCTCGACAGCCTGTTCGTCGGCTGCCAATGCGATTGCATATGGTGCTAACCTCATAAAAACCGGACTGTATCAACGTGTCGTTGTGGGAGGTTCAGAGTCTCTCTCGAAGTTTCATTTCAATGGATTCAACACTCTCATGATATTAGACAGAGAGCAATGTCGCCCATTTGACGAGACAAGAGCAGGACTCAACCTTGGAGAAGGAGCTGCATACTTGGTCATCGAGTCAGAGGCATCAGCCTTGAACAGAGGCAAGAAGCCATTGGCTACATTGAGCTGTTATGGCAATGCCTGTGATGCTTTCCACCAGACTGCCTCTTCTACTGACGGAGAAGGTGCATTTCTGGCAATGAGCAAAGCTCTTGATATGGGCGGACTGAAACCAGCTGACATTGACTATATCAATGCACATGGCACAGGAACACCAAACAACGACCCAAGCGAACTATATGCACTGAAACGTCTGTTTGGAGAATCCATCCCACCGTATAGCAGTACAAAGAGTTTCACTGGCCATACGACATCTGCTTCAGGCTCTATCGAGGCGGTATTCTGTATTTTGGCAATTGAGCACCAGTTTCTACCAATAAACCTTAATTGCGAGAAGGCTATTGAGGGTTATCCGCATCCAGTAACAAAAGGCGACAAGCCTGGGCGAGAGCTAAGAAACGTGCTTTGCAATGCATTCGGTTTTGGCGGCAACGACACATCACTTGTATTGTCGAAATATCAACAAGGCAAAAGTATCTCAGAGATTGAAGAAAAACAAGACATTCATCCTTTCAAGCCTGTCTATGTTTTGGCAAGCGAACGTCTTGGGGACATTGATCCAGACTTCAAGCAATATATGACACCAGGAGAGGCTCGTCGATTAGGCAGACTGCTGAAGCGCGACCTTGCGCTATCGGCCGATGTGGTAAAACGCAGTGGCATAGATAAGCCAGATGCCATAATAACTGCCACTACATGGGGAAGCTATGAGAGCAGTGAGCAATTCCTTAGTGACTTAATTGTTTACGGCGAACAGATGCTCAAGCCTACGCATTTCATTCAATCGACGCACAACACGCTTGCTGCGCTTGTGGCAATTTCGACAAAGAACCATGGCTATAACTGCACACATTCGCAGGGAAAAGCCTCGTTGGAATTGTCTGTGCTCGATGCCTGGATGCAGCTGCAACTCGGAGAGATAAAAACGGCATTGGTGAGTCATCATGACGCATTGCCAGAAATGGTTAATTCGGCCATGGTGTTATCTACAGAAATACCAGAGGGAGTAACTCCAGTATCAGAGTTGACACCACACAATTCACAAGACAGCACATGGGACTCTCGCTTATTCCATTAGCAGTTATACAAGCCGGATTATTGGCAGGCGGTCAAGTCTGCGTGAAGTTAGCCTTGCAACAGATTGACAAGTTCTGCGTGTCATGGTCTTTTGTCATGAGCCAACTCACCAACTGGTGGTGGTTAGCATGCGGAGTGTGCTTCTGTTCGTCGGGGCTTCTCTGGGCCTATATTCTGCGTCATTATCCTTTCAGCACAGCTTATCCCCTTTCATCACTTGCTTATGTTTTTGGACTTATTGCAGCATGGCTGGTGTTTGGGGAAAAGATATCATCAAATGTAGCAATCGGCATTCTGCTAATCATGGCAGGCTGCTATCTCGTAGCAAAATAATCACAAGAAGATGGACAAAAGAATCTGTGTCATCGTCCCTACATATAACAATATTAAAACTGTAACAGATGTCGTTGAGAGGCTTTTGCCATTCGGCTACCCTATCATTGTCGTCAACGATGGTTCGACAGATGCTACAGAAGGATTGATTGTGCATCTGATTGAAGAGAAAAAGAAGACATCGCCATCGGCTGATATCACTTTAGTGAGCTATATACAGAATCAAGGCAAGGGACATGCACTTCGCACTGGCTTCCGCAAGGCTATCGAGAAAGGCTTCGACTATGGAGTCACCATCGACAGTGATGGGCAGCACTATCCCGAGGACATTGTCAAACTGGTGCAGACATTGAACGACGAACTGGAACGCATGAAAGGCAGGCACCAAGATGGTGTTCTGGTGGTAGGCAATCGAAAGCTTCAGAACGACAATATGCCTGGAGGCAATACGTTTGCCAACTATTTCTCGAATTTCTGGTTCATGCTTCAGACTTGGCAATATCTACCTGACACACAGACAGGCTATCGCATCTATCCACTGCACAGGCTGCATGGACTGAACTGGCTGACTGCACGATATGAGGCAGAACTTGAGTTGCTGGTCTTTGCAGCATGGAATGGCGTAAAACTGGTTTCTTGTCCTATTCGCGTGTATTACCCACCTCAAGGGGAACGCATAACGCATTTCCGCCCAATCTACGATTTCATAAGGATTACTATTCTCAACACTATACTCTGCTTTATGTGTATCTATGGTTGGCCTAAGATGCTGGTTAATAAGATTATGAGGTTATGAGGAAAATTAAAACATATTTCGTATTGACAGTTATAGCTGTTACAGCCTTGCTATGGCCGATACCTTGTGCGTGTTTTTATAATATTGTGTGGCGCAAAAACGAAAGAAGAAGGTTGCAAATGCATGTCATATTGAGCCGATACTTTCGCTTTGTAATGCGTCTCATTCCTGGTGTGAGATTCAAAATAGACAATAATGGTGAGACGTTCGAGAAACCAGCAATATTGATCAGCAACCATCAGTCGCATCTTGACCTACTGGCAATGATTGCCTTGTCTCCAAAGATTGTTGCTATTACCAACAAGTGGGTTTGGAACTTTCCTTTCTATGCACCTGTGATAAGATATCTGGAATTCTATCCAATTGCTGACGGGTTGGACAATGGCGAAGATCATATACGCTCACTCATGGCACGAGGCTATAGCATTCTCATCTTCCCTGAGGGTACACGTTCGGCAGAAAACAAGATTTTGAAATTCCGTCGTGGAGCATTCTATTTAGCAGAGCGAGTCAATGCTGATATAGTACCCGTTTATATGGTAGGGCCAGGAAAAGTGCTGAACAAGAAAGAACTCATCTTCAATCCTGGCGAAATAGATATCACAATTGGCAAGCGCATTGCTGCAGATGATCCTTCGATGGGCGAAAACTATCGAGAAAAGACTCGCAACTGGCACAGACACTATCTACAATGGGAAAGTACATTAACTTCACAATAATACTATTCAGCTGTTTGTGGCTGACATCGACAACAATCGCATTTGGACAGGATTTATTTGGACAAAAACACCTAACTCCAGATATGCCCGACAATCTGACGGCATTTATAGCACAATCTGAAAAACCAACACCTGTGGTCTTAGTATGCCCAGGAGGCAGTTACTCGTGGCTTGACTGGGAAACAGAAGGCATTGGTGTAGCCCGCTGGTTGCAGTCGGAAGGCATCACTGCTTTTGTACTGCGATATCGTGTGCAAGGCGTTGCCTCGTTTGTGACACACTACCGTCTGCTCTTCCGAGGGCATCAATATCCAGATGCTCTTGAAGATGCTAATACAGCCTTAAGATATATACAAAAGAATGCAAAAGTTTTGAATATCGATCCAGACAAAATTGGAATGATGGGATTCTCGGCTGGTGGGCATCTAACAGCACAAGTTGCACAGAAAGCAAAGGAATCAAATGTAAAACTGAGTTTTGCAGTACCTGTCTATCCCGTGGTAACAATGATTAATGAGCCATATGTGCATAAACGTTCAAGAAGAGCATTACTTGGAGAATGGCGCAAACAAAAACAGAAATGGAGAAAGGAGATGTCGCTCGAACTGCATACACACAGCGAAATGCCACCTGTTTTTTTGGTCAACTGCATAGACGACCCTATCGTTCATTATCACAACAGTGAATTGCTTGATTCTGCCCTTACTGCTTCGGGCGTTGTTCATGAATATCATCAGTACAAGACTGGTGGGCATGGGTTTGGGGCAGATTCCACAAAAGCTGGGCAGGAAGCCATACAATGGAAAGCTGCTTTCATCGAGTGGATGAAGGCTCTATGAGCTGATTCAGGCCTTGTAAAACATATTGTTGGTTAAGGTCGTTGGGTTTAAAGACAACACCTCCCAACGAAAGGAGATCAAGGTCGATGGGAACAATCCCGAGCGACTTTACTTCGGGAGTTCGACCTTGAGAAATCTCGAACGATTTAAGCGAACAACTGATTTGGCTTGAAGAAAGCGAAGTCAGACCAATGGCAACAGAATTGATATATATCTTTCCCTCACCTGATCCAATGCCAGGAGTGGAATAATGAGAAGAAAAACGAATATCTGGGCCAAAGAGTTCAGTTAAGAACAACTCTGCCTTGGAAAGATTGCATTCAGCCTCATTGTGACAGAGATTGCTTCCTAAAGAGATGATGAACTTATGAGGGGTAGCCATTATTGCTTTTGATGTCGGTCAGTTTCGTTTTTCTTTATTTTGAAATAAGTTTCAAAAACTCTTCACGAGTCTTGATATCGGTAAACGCTCCTGTAAAGTCGCTTGTTGTCGTGGTAGCATTCATCTTCTGAATACCTCGCATCTGCATACAAAGGTGACTTGCTTCGATAACAACCATTACGCCAAGCGGACGTAAGGTATTTTGGATACAGTCCTTGATTTGTGTCGTTAGTCGCTCCTGTACTTGCAAGCGACGAGCATACACCTCAACAATGCGAGGTATTTTGCTCAGTCCGACAATATACTTATTAGGAATATATGCGACATGCACCTTGCCGAAAAAAGGCAACATATGATGTTCGCACAAACTATAGAAATCGATATCCTTGACTATCACCATCTGTTGATAATCTTCGCGGAACATTGCAGAACGAAGTATCTCTGCAGGATCCTGAGAATAGCCTTGAGTAAGGAACTGCAACGACTTGGCAACACGCAATGGTGTTTTCTTAAGTCCTTCACGATCCTTATCTTCACCTATTAGATCAAGCATCTGAGCCACATTTGAAGACATCAGCGAAATCAACTCTTCTTTATCCATTTGACTATAGAAAAATAATAAAAGAATTAACGTGGGATTTCAATCATATCTTTAATCACAAACATTTCGCGACCATATTCTGGGAACTTCTTCTTCAATTCTCTAAGTACAGAAACAGCCTCTTCATTGGTAGTAAAGTTACCTAAAAGCAGGCGCCAATTTGGAGACTTGAAGATGACGTAAGTCTCAAGGTCAGGATAACAATCTTTCAGATCTTTCTCAATCTTATAAGCACGTTTTTTTGATTCCACCTGATTATTACCCGAAAAAGCTCTAATACGGAATCCTGATGAAGTGATAAAATCGCCTCCATTTCCCTTGCGATAATTAGAGTAATAAGCCTTTGGGTGATAAGAGATGAGAGTCTCTAACCTAGGATCCTGATAAATAGCAACCCTACCAGTATTGCGTAAATGCGATGATATAGATACAATAGTCACTGCAGAATCGGCAACAACAACTTCTTGAGCATTAGCTACCGACAAACATGACACGAGAGAGAAGAATAGTAATAGGATTTTTTTCATATAAAAAAACCTGAGCTTGGCAAAGCTGCAAGCCCAGGATATTGAAATTAATAGAGCCTGCAATTTACTTCCAAGCCTCAATAATAGGCATGAATGTGTCAACCTTGAGAGCGGCACCACCGATAAGACCACCATCAATATCTGGCTGAGCGAAGAGTTCAGGAGCATTGCTACCCTTGCATGAGCCACCATAGAGGATAGAAGTATTGTCGGCAATCTCAGCATTGTACTTGGCAGCGATAGAAGCACGAATGAAAGCATGAACTTCCTGAGCCTGCTCGCTTGAAGCAGTAAGACCTGTACCGATAGCCCAAACTGGCTCGTAAGCTACTACACACTTAGCAAAATCCTCAGCTGAGAGAGTGTACATAGCCTCCATCTGACCTTCGATGACAGCCTTGAAAGTACCATTCTCACGCTCTTCCTTAACCTCACCTACACAGAAGATTGGAGTAAGGCCATTGGCAATTGCCTGCTGAAGCTTAGCAACGAGAATCTCATTGTTTTCGCCATGATACTGACGACGCTCAGAATGACCGAGGATAACATACTTGGCACCGGTAGAAGCAACCATGTTGGCAGCTACCTCACCAGTATATGCACCCTTGTCGTGTGCAGAACAATCCTCTGCGCCAACACCTATCACACTACCCTCGACAGCCTTTACAACTGAAGCAACTGATATGAATGGAGTACAAACTACAACATCACAATTGACAGTCTTGCCAGCAAGAGCTTCCTTGAGACCCTCTGCGAGTGCTACGCCTTCCTGGAGAGTGGTGTTCATCTTCCAGTTACCAGCTACGATTTTCTTTCTCATTTTTCAAATATTAAAAATAATGAATAAATATATAATGATTGTCATTTAGAATTCATGCCTTGGGCTTGTTTTTTCTTTGACGCTTTATTTGCATAAAGAACAGCCTTTTCAATTGGCAAATATACAATAAAAGGAGTAAACATCAAAAATACAATCCAAAAAATTTTATTTTTTCTGTTATCGTCAATAATTTGTCCATAAGTCTGTTCACTTAACTTAGCAGATGTTATGGCATCTACATCAAGTTGAACGAGAGAGGACTTCCACAGAATAGTACCTTCTTTCAGAAGAAATATTCCAGGATTAGGTCGAATCATAGTCTCAAGAATTGTAGCATCACTGTACAGATAATCGTATTCTGCACCTGTGTGGTATTTCCATCGTGCTACCTGGGTTGAATCGTTGAGAGTTACGCAATAAAAGCGATAGTCTTGGGCAATGCAATACTCATAAATATTTTCTATACGATCGACATAGGTTTCATCTGCTTTATCGAGTGAAGGCGACACGAGCAGAAAAGTATATGCTGTATCGCTAAGGACATCTTCTGTCAGGTCAACGCCGAATTCGTCGAAAAGGAAGAAGTCCTTAATGATTGGCTCTTTTGACTCGACGATGGAACCTGTTGACGATGTAACCTCTCGAGTCTCCACGAAGACCCACCCAGAGTCTTCGTCAGGCAGATTGTCGAGAGTAAATTCTCGTTGTTCGCCATCTTTACTATAAACACAAAGATACTGGATTTCATCTGTTTGACTATCTATGGCCATGGCATCAAGGATGTTCACACCAGGACGGTATGGCCGAAAATCTATTACTGGAAGTAGATTTGAGCCAATAGTACATAAGCCAACAGCCAAAGCCACTTCCCAATAGAAGATGATGGGCAGGAAATCTGTACGCGAAAGCTGAAAACATTTATCGCGATACAGGAAAATAATTAAGAGAAAAATATCAAGCACTATATTTTTCCAGAATGTCTGCCAATTGGACAACACCACAGCATCACCAAAACACCCACAGTCGCTAACTGGATTTGCGATAGCCAGATAGAGTGTAAGTGGCGTGAACACTATCATGAAAATTGCAGCCAAGACTGTGAATAAGCGTAGATTGCGAGCAAAAAAGATATTCAGACCTATGACAAATTCCAGCAGGCATAAAGCCCAAGAAAGAAACAATGTCCATTCGTTAAGACAGGACAATCCAAGAACAGCAAAATAATCGTGAATCTTGATGCTCGTGCCTATTGGGTCAATACACTTGACAAGTCCGCTGAAGATAAACGACAAGCCAAAGACAATCTGGCTGATGATAGCAATAGCACGCTTCATTCTGACTCACAAACTAATTTTATCAAAGCAAATAAGCTATAATTGATCATATCCATATAGTTAGCATCGACACCTTCAGAAATCAGGGTCTTTCCCTCATGGTCTTCTATCTGTTTGGTGCGATTGATTTTCATGAGAATAAGATCGACATAACTACTTACACGCATCAGACGCCAAGCCTCATCGTAGTCATGGTTCTTTTTTTCAAGCAGAGCCAATGTCTCAGACATATACTGATCGTATAAAGAGACGACCTGCTCGGGTGACATGTCAACGTTTTCTGAGTGTCCATACTTAAGCTGAATCAGTCCCATAATACCATAATTGACAATACCTATAAACTCAGGTATTATGCCCTCTCCCACCAATGATTCTCCTTTTACCTGAAGACTTCGAATTCGGTTTGCTTTGATATAAATTTGGTCGGTGACAGACTCAGGACGCATGATACGCCATGAAGCGCCATAGTCAAATGTCTTTTTTGTAAAGACATCACGACACATCACTGTCACTTGTTTCAATTCTTCTTTTGTATCCATAATGATAAATGTATTACTGTTTTATTAGTTTTATTCCAAAATCGTTAGCTTTATCGATTGACTCCTGATCATTAGCATCGATAGAGAAATATTCCGTATCTGGCAATTTAAGAATCTGGTCTGTGATAAGCGCACTTGGAGAAGAGAGCACATCGCGGTTCACCCAGAACAAATATGGCCAAAACGCCTTATTTCCAAGGTGTTGTTGAGCTATTGTCGTGAGCATATCTCCTTCAAGTGGCTTAACAGTCACTGGATTACCCAAACAATCGAGCATAATCCCTTGAGAGGGGAAGCTATCGGGCTCTGCTACTTCCACCTTTGTTGTATCGGAAGAAAGAGTATCCGATGTAGCCTGCAAAACAGAAGTATCGGGTTCTGCCGTCTGTTTGTTGCATAGTGAAATAAATAAAAAGACTATTGCAAGAGGAACTATGACCTTGAGAAGAACAGTGGCAAGATTCCTAAGATATCTCCTGACAAAAGAATCATGTCTGTCTTCCTCATCTTTCCGACTAAAAGATTCGTCTGCGGCTGGGGGAACTTCAGTTTCTGCGGAGGGTACTTCCGTTTCTGTTGCGGGAACTTCCGTTTCTGTTGAGGGTACTTCCGTTTCTGTTGAGGGTACTTCCGTTTCTGCGGAGTCTGGTTCCTGGCTTTCTGTATCTTCTGGGAAGTCGTTTTCTACATTCTCATTAGACTTTTCAATTTTTCCATCTGCTATTACACAAGGCTCAAAGAAAGCAAAAGGAGAATTGATCTCGTTCTTCATGACATCAGACAACATAAGTGCCACACGACGCATTTGGCTCTGTTGGGTATCTATCACTACAAACTTACCCAAACCCAGAACCTCAACCTCCTCTCCTTTGCGCAGAGCTTGGACAACAACAGATGAAAAAGACTCCAAAAACAGCGAAGCCTCCTCCTCACTGATACATGCGTTTTCTGCCAATAATGATGACAGCCTGTTGGTTTCGATGTTCAACATTAGGGTTTCAGAGCTTTATTGACGATATAAAACGGCAACTGATACGCGGAGGATACAACACAGACTCTCCAGTCTTTTCGTTGGGTTTCACATACTCGGGATGCTTATGTGAAATGAATTGACCAAGACCATTAATCTCAACAGCATTGCCAACAATAGCTTCTTCTGCTATGATGCGATTAAGCGCAGAGACCAAAGCTGAAACTTGCGACTTGTCAAGTTTAGACTTCTTATGTAACTCAGTCAGTAATTCCTTGTGTGTCATTATTGCATATTTTTTGGCAAATTTAGTAATAAAAAATGACAAATCTACGCTTTTTTCAATAAAAAATGAAAAGAATTAGTCAAAACGACATTATTGCACGCTTTTTGCACTATCTTTGTGTAATTAATTATATATATGAAAAAAAATACAGTACATTTTTTGCGCGTATTGGAATATAGCAAGCAAGAAGCTGCCAGACTTAATAGTATGGTTGTTCAACCAGAGCATCTTCTTTTAGGCATATTACGTGATGGTGAGGGTATTGCTATCAAGGCTCTCGTGCGCCATGGAGTGGATCTAGACAGCCTAAAGAAACATGTTGAATGGTATCTCGTCAACGAGAACACAGATATGGAGCAGGCAACAAACGACAGAGAATTTAGTCGAGAAACAGACCGAATTCTGTTATTTTCACATATGGAAGCACGTATGCTCAAGAAGTTGAATGTGGATTCTGAGCATATTTTGCTTGCCATTCTCAAAAACGACACTCTGGCATTATGCAAGATGCTGCAACACTTCCAAGTGAATTACAAATCTTTCTACATGCAGATAGCCAATATTGAAAATATTAAACCAGAGGAACAAAACAACATCAAAGCATCACAATTGGTGAATCCATCTGTCAAGTTGGATCAAGATGAACAAATGTCAATAGAACCAACAGCATCATCTGATTATGATGATGAGAAAGAGAGTGAGGTTCCTTTCGAAGGTGAAAACCCAGCGACAAAGACAAATATCAGCAACCAAATTGGCATTTCAGGCAGCAAGACTCCTACCCTCGATTCTTTCGGCTTTGACCTCACAAAGGCTGCTGAGGAAGGCTCTCTTGATCCTGTAGTAGGCAGAGAAGCAGAGATAGAACGCTTAGCACAGATACTTTCGCGACGCAAAAAGAACAACCCTATTCTCCTTGGCGAACCTGGTGTGGGCAAAAGTGCGATCGTAGAGGGTTTGGCTCAACGTATTGTTGACAAGAAAGTGAGTTGGTTACTTGCAGATAAACGCATTGTTTCGCTTGACATGGCAAGTCTTGTTGCTGGCACAAAATATCGTGGGCAGTTTGAGGAACGACTGAAAAATATCATACGCGAACTTGAGGAAAATCAAAATATTATACTCTATATCGACGAGATACATACCATGGTAGGTGCTGGCAATGGTCAAGGCTCGATGGATGCAGCAAATATGCTAAAGCCTGCATTGAGCAGAGGTGACATTCAATGTATTGGTTCGACTACTCTCGATGAGTTCCACAAGACAATTGAAAAAGACGGAGCTCTTGAACGTCGATTCCAAAAGATATTGGTCGAGCCTACTTCATATCAAGACACTCTGACCATTCTGCATAATATCAAAGACAGATACGAGGAACATCACAACGTAATATATTCGGATGAAGCTCTTGAGGCATGTGTACATCTCACAGAACGCTATGTGAACGACCGAAACTTCCCTGACAAAGCTATTGATGCCATGGATGAAGCAGGCTCACGTATGCACATGTTCAATGCCACTATGCCAAATGACTTTGAAAAGCTGGAGAAGGAAATAGAAGATGTTAAAAAACAAAAGGACATTGCTATTCTTACCCAGAATTATGAAGAAGCAGCTACCTACAGAGACCAGCAGCGCAAACTTGAACACAAGTATATTGAGCAACAGACAAAATGGAAAAATGAACAGAAGAGTATCCGTCCGACAATCGATGCAGACAAGATCGCCGAAGTAGTGTCACTCACCACTGGCATTCCTATTGCAAAAGTTGCATCAAGCGAATCGGAGAAGTTGCTCAACCTCAGACATGTTCTATCTTCAGAAATTATCGGTCAGGACAAAGCTATTGACCGCGTTGTAAAGGCTATCCAGCGTAACCGTATTGGACTCAAAGATCCCAACAAGCCAATCGGCACCTTCCTCTTCCTCGGTCCAACGGGTGTGGGAAAGACATATCTGGCAAAGAAACTGGCAGAGGAACTATTTGCCTCAAAAAACAGTCTCATTAGGATTGACATGAGCGAATACATGGAGAAATACAGCACAAGCAGACTGATAGGTGCAGCTCCTGGCTATGTCGGTTATGATGAGGGCGGTCAACTCACTGAACAAGTACGACGTCATCCTTATAGTGTAGTTCTGTTCGACGAGATAGAAAAGGCCGACAAGGAGGTATTTAATCTAATGCTACAGCTCTTTGATGAGGGACATCTTACAGATGCCTCAGGTCGCAAGATTGATTTCAAGAACTGTATCATCATACTTACGAGCAATGTTGGTAGCCGTCAGATTAACGATTATGGCAATGGAATTGGATTCTCTGCACATACCAGTCAGACCCAGAATGAGATAGCTCAAGCCATAATACAAAAGGAGTTGAAGAAGACATTCTCTCCGGAGTTTATCAATCGTATAGATGATATCATCTCTTTCCAGCAACTGACCCACGATGATATCAGAAAGATTGTAGATATAGAACTCAAAGCGTCTATTAGCCGCATTAGTGAGATGGGCTATTGTATTGACGTATCTGACAGAGTCAAGGATTTCCTTGCTGAGAAAGGATATGATCGTCTATATGGTGCACGTCCGCTTAAACGAGCTATACAGACTTATATCGAAGATGCCTTGTGTGAGGACTTGCTGAGACATCAAGGTGATGTGGTCAACAAACACATTGTGGTAGATATGCCATCAGAGACTAATGCAAAGGACAACAAGATATCGCCCATCTTTACATTCATTGAGTAAAGAATAGCGATCAGAATACAACAACGAAAGGCGGCGACGAAGTACTTCCAATCCTATCCCGCCTTTCGTCTTGTTTATTAACGAATTGTTATTGGCTGGAAGGTTATTATCGGTCGAAAATACCATCTCTCCTTGTTTGAGAGACAAGCGTATTGTTATTGCATTGTCTTCATCGATATCTCCACAATGCTTAAAACAATTTTCTACTAATGGGATCATCAACAAAGGAGCAATGGTCTGCTGTCCATCATCAATATCGACATGAAAAGACAAGGCATTGGCATTGCTGACTCTCAAGCGCTGCAGGTCAATAAACTGGATCAGATGATTGACCTCTTCTTCTATTGCCGTCCTCTTCTTTTTGCTGCTATAAGTGAGATAACGCATTAAATCTGACAATCGCGTCACTGCTTGTGAAGCTCGCTCCTGATCGAGCCAAACCAAAGCATCAATATTATTGAGTGTGTTATACAAAAAATGAGGATTGAGCTGTGCTTTCAGCAATTGATTCTCATTCTCTGAATTGATAAGCCTGATTTCATTAAGGTCTTCGCGTAAGATAATACTGGCCAAAGCTGCAATTGTCAGGAATGCACAGATAATATAGAAGAATATATACAGATTGTGAACAAGCGATTGAATATCCTGTGGAATAAGATCATGCAATAAATAAAACACTACCGACAAAGTGATACCACAACTCGTCACAAACCAGCATCGAAAATATAACCACAGCAACTCTCTCACTCCATAGTTATGCACCCAATTATGCTTTATAGAACGGTATTGGATCCAAACATTGACAATGCCTATTACCGTAAGAAGTATTGTAAGCAAAGTCATCGGAATAAGCAATATTTGATATGCTATAGAGTTGGAAGACAACATTATCTTCAGCAACTCTATAGTTATGAATGTCCCTATGAAAAAATAGAGAAAAGGGAAACTTAAGAAAGAGAGTTCCTTCAATGTTTTTACTTTAGGTCTCATCAATGTATTGATTAACGAGGAACCACATAAAAGTAATTATGCACCAGGAGCTGCATCGTTACCTAGAATTTCCTCAGAACTTCTTACCTTATTCTTTTTGTCAATCTTCACAGCATCACTCTTCATAGACTTATTTAGGCGGTCTATGATTGGCAATGAGATTCCAGATGTCTTAGCCTCTTCAGGGCCGAGAATATCCATCACAATGATCTCGTTCTGACCTTTCTGGAGCCAACAACCAGGGCAATAAAGTGTCTGCTGAGGACCAACATTCCAAAAACGTCCGAGGCAGTGACCATTGATCCACACGAAACCCTTGCCCCATGTGCTCATGTCAATAAATGTGTCACCAACCTTAGAGAGTTTGAAACTGGTTTTGTAATAACCCGCCTTCTCTCTTACAGTAGCTGGACGAGGTGTACGTGTCGGACTTGGATTCACAGTCAATGTATATGGATCGAGTGTCTTATAGTTGACATCCTTGACGTTTTCATATCCATAAGGCAACAGAAAAATCTCCCAATTTTTTAGCGAATAGACAAGGTCATGACCATTGGACTTGGTGATAAGCTCAACACTCTCGGTGATTCCTTTACGGTCGTTGATGAGTTTACTATAGTTGATACGCCCCATAGCCTCTACAAAAATCTCAAGCTTTGCACCTTCCTGAGTAGCTGGAATGCGTATTGCCTCTTCTTTGTCACCACGATACAATTTGCCTATATATTGTCCATCGACAAAGACTGTTGCGAAATCATGCAATTCGTTAATTAGAAGCACTGAGGAGACATCGGTCTTTGGTAATGAACAACTATAAATCATTGAGCCCCACCCCTGATTGAGGGTTTCCATACTGACAATATGCTCTGAGTGATTAGAAGCTGGTAGATTCTCAAAGATAGGAGCCATCTCGTTGAATGTGAACTCTGGAATTGTAATGATTGGTTTTGGCTTTGGGACAGCTGGTAACTTCTTGTCACTATATTGCTGAAGCAAGTTGCGGAGTTCATAATATTTCTCAGTTGCAACTCCTTGCTCATTGATTGGTGCATCATAGTCATAGCTCGTGCAGTCTGGCTTATAACCAGGCACATTTGCACCTGCCCATTGACCGAATGATGTACCACCATGGGTCATATAAAGCGAAAAAGAGATATTGTTGTCAAGCATAGCACGGAGACCATCAACCATGTCCTTGGCAGGACGAGTCTCATGAGCATATCCCCAACCATCAAACCATCCGCTCCAGAACTCCGAGCACATCAAAGGAGACTCTGGGCGCAGTTCCTTTAGCTTCTGGAACTCTTTGAGCACATTAGCTCCTGTTCCAAAATTCATTGTCCACTGCAGGTCTTCAAGTCCGTTGAGTGTGAAGTTGCTCGACCAGTCGCACTGGAACATCACCGTTTGATCCCAGCCTGATGCACGTAGGCAGTCGCGAATTTCTCTCACATATGGCTTATTCTCGTCATATGAGCCATATTCATTCTCTACCTGAACCATGATGATAGGTCCGCCGTTCTGAACAGTCAGAGGCACGAGTTGCTCTGCGACCTTACCTTCAAAACGCTTGACCGACTCCATGAAGTATGGGTCGAGGTCACGAAGCTTGATGTCTTCTTTCTTAAGAAGCCACCAAGGCAGACCGCCCATCTCCCACTCTGCACATACATACGGTCCAGGACGAACGATAACAAACATGCCATGCTTTTGTGCAAGACGCACAAAAGCTGCTACATCATTATTGCCAGAAAAATCATAAACACCTTCCTGTGGCTCATGCGCATTCCAGAAAATATAAATACAGATCGAATTCATGCCAAGAGCCTTGCACATCTGAATGCGATGTTCCCAATACTCTCGAGGTATTCGTGTGTAATGCACCTCAGCTGCCTTTACTGTAAAGGGTTTGCCATCAAGAAGGAAGGCTTTGCTACCTACCTCAAATGTATGTTTTGTGCTCTTTGCTTCACATTGTGTTCCTAGACCCAACATAAACAACAAACCAAGTGCAGCTACAAAGTTTTTCATCTTATAGTATGTTAATAATGAATATTCACTGCAAATGTAGAAAAAAAAATTTATATTTGCAAAACTGATACAATATTTTGACGAAAATTTCGTATAAATAATAAGGATGGAACGAAATAAACTCATATTTGTTTTGGTTCAATGGGTGATGCTCATTGCAATCTTATCATCGTGCAATACTACTACGATGACTACAGCAATCGAGAAATACGACAATGGTGAGTTTTTTGAGGCTTCTCAGGATTTCAAGAAACTGTACCGCAAAACAGATACCAAGAAAGAGCGAATGACCAAAGGTGAGATAGCATGGTATCTTGGCAATTGTTATGACAGACTGATGATTTGGTCACAGGCAAGCCTATATTACCGCAACGCACAGAGATTTGGTTATTCTGACGAGAATCTTGTATCGCTGATTGAAGACTGCGACACCAAGGCAGGAAAAATCAAGGGATTGTCAAATAATAGCCGATATGAGATTCATAAGTTCAATATAGTTAATTCACGACGAGCGGAATTCAGTCCTGCCATTTGTGGCGATGATGACGAACTCTATTTCACTACCAGCAATGACAAGGTGACTGGTGACAATATTAGTAAAATCACTGGAACAAAATATTGCGACATATGGGTGACAAAAAAAGATGAGAATGACGTGTGGATGAAGCCTCAGAGCATTGGAGAGATGGTCAATACAAAATTCGACGAAGGAACACCTTGTTTTTCACCCGATGGCAACATCATGTACTATACCGTTGCAGGTTCTGAAGACGGCATCAAATCTTCTACTATGATATACTACACTCGTAGAAGCGATGCTTCGTGGAGCAAAGGACAGAAGCTTCATATATCTAACGATACTATCTCTGTCTTTGCTCATCCTGCCATTTCTCCCGATGGACATTATCTATACTTCATCAGCAATACTGTTGGCGGACAAGGCGGGACCGATATCTGGCGCGCAAGCATAGATGGAGAGGAAGTAACTTATTTTGAGAATCTCGGAGACAAGGTAAACAGTCCGAACGATGAGATGTTCCCTACCTTCTCGCCCGACGGCATTCTATATTTTTCAAGTAACCGCAAGGGTGGATTCGGTGGTTTGGATATTTATTCAGCAAGAGAGGACCAATGGGGCACATGGCATGTTCAGCATATTGCAAGCCCCATCAACTCGACAGCCGATGATTTCGGAATGACGTTCAAGCGCAAAACCGAGGAAAATCAAGAAGGATGGTTCAGCAGCAACCGTAACAATGCCAAAGGATATGACGATATTTATAGTTTCGTGCTTCCTTCAATTAAGGTAAGAATAAGCGGATTTGTATATGACACAGATGGCAATGCACTTCCACAAGCTATTGTTCGCATAGTCGGTCGAAACGGAATGAACTTCAAAACCCTTACCAAACCCGATGGTTCTTATGTTGTCAATATAGACCGCTCTACCGAATATGTTATGATGAGTGGAAAGACAGGCTTTCTCAACCGAAAAGCTCAGTTCACAAGCGATGGTGATGAAGAAGATGCCGACTATGAGGTTGACTTCTTCCTTCCTTCTGTGTCCTTGCCTGTCATTGTTGATAATGTCTTTTACGACTATAACGAGGCATCGCTCCAAGAGGATTCTTATCCTGCTCTCGATGATCTATATCAGCTTCTTATTGACAATCCATATACACAGATAGAACTCTCGGCTCATACAGACAGGATAGGCTCCCAAGAATTCAACATCCAACTCTCACAGCGCCGTGCGCAAGCGGTGTGTGAATACCTTATCAACAAAGGCATCGACTCTCAGCGTCTCGTACCAGTCGGCTATGGTAAGGCTATACCCAAGACAGTTGATGAGTCAATCTCCAAGAAACATAATTGGCCAATTGGTCAGCTTCTCGATGAGTGTTTCATTGAAACCCTCGATGATGAACAAAAAAAATACGCCGATCAAATCAATCGACGTACTGAATTCAAAGTCCTGACCACAACCCTCGGTCTTCAATAGCACCACATAGTTCTCTGTTGTTCCGCAACAGAGCCGAGAGAGAGTTGTCAAATCTTCTCCACTGCTGAGCTTGGCAGCCATCCGACATTGCCATCCGAAAGCTCCACTTCCGACCAGTCGCTCAACGTGCTACGCACCTTGACCTTAAGTCCTTCGTGGATGGAGAAGAGCTGCGTTCCGCTCTCAGCTGGTGATGAACGGACAGTCACCGTAGGCTGCATCACGATAGCATAGTCGCGACTCATGATGCGGTCCTTCTGCTGATTGGCATATATGTTGCAAACGAAACAGAGGATAATAGACACTATTCCGACATAAAAGCCCGTCTTCCTCACAGTCACCTTACGCACAAAGAAATATAGGAAAATGCAGATTACAAAAAGCAGGAAGAAGATGATAGACAGAACCGACCATGTGCCACACGACATAGTGTTGCTCAGCACATCGCTCCACTGCTTGAAGATGATAGGCTGTATCGACTCAATCTTATCCACACAATTTGCCTTGGCAAGCTCAAGGTTGGCAGATGCGTCTCCATTGGCTGGATCATAGATGAGGCAACGCTCGTAGTTGAGTATGGCCTTGGCATAATCCTTGTTCTTGAAATATGCATTACCGAGGTTATAGTACAATTCGGGGGATGTGCCAAAAACTGACACCAATGACTCGTAATCAGCTATGGTCTGAGTATAGTTACCTTGCTCATAGGCGATGGTAGCGCGTGCGATGAGATCTTCAGGCGAAGCTATCTTCATCGTCTGTACTACTTCATCTACACGACCGATAGAATCGGCCTTCTCTTGTGAAAAAACGTTAGAACAAAAAAGCAGAAATACTGCCAAAACAGAATATATCCTTTTCATATTCATTTCTTTATCTGAGATTCAAGACTATTGATGCAGTCGCTTGCCTTTTTATAGAGGCTATCCATTGCCTGATCGTCGCTAGCTGGTGCATATCGCTCAAACTCGCAAGTAGATACTATATCATTGTACTCTTGGATGACTGCCCCCGAAACGCCAGCATTCTCAAGCTGCTGTTTCACATTCGTCGTGGTGAGTTCACTGAGCTTGATATTGAGTTTATCACTCACATATCCAAACATTGCCTTGTGAAGTGACTCATAAAACGCATTCTGATTACGCTCCTTCAATGCTACCGCAGCTTCCTTCAGACGTCGGTTAGCTATCTTGTTGGCCTTTTTTGTACGTCGAAGATCAGCATTGGCATTGAGCTTCATCTGCTTTCGATAGATGACAGAAAGAACAATGAAGATTAGTATAGGTACGATATAGAAAAGCCAATATACCAATGTACCATGGAATGGTTCCTGATTTTTGGTAATGTCACCTGAATCGAGCTTGTGAATATATCGGATATCATTGCCCAATACCTTCAGTCGTTCCTGATTTGTATTGGCAAAATTCGACACATTGCCACTTGTCTCCGACTGTTCGCCCACACCCTTCTCTACTTCGATAGTATATGCCTCGGTAGTGATGGTCTTGAACTTGCTTGTCTTTGTATCAAAATAACTGAAGTTCAACCCTGGAATTGTGAAGGTTCCTGCATGGCGAGGTATGACCGTATATTCAATCACTTTCTTGCCATTCAGTCCCATCGAGGTGGTTCGTGCATTATAGTCCTCCTTAGGATCATAAACCTCAAAGTCTGACGGGAACTCTGGCTCTGGGTTATTGATATATTTGAGGTTGCCTGTTCCCTCTATGACGATTCGGTAAATAAGAGCATCATTAGCCTTGACTTGATTGCTCGTCATCTCTGTCTTAACTGAGAAGTCTCCAACTCCGTTGCTGTATCCCACTGGCTTGCTTGCAGGAAGTGGCTTTACCTTTATTGTGCGTTGTGCTGAATATAGTGGCACCTCAACATTCGAGGTGTAGTCCATCGGGAAGTCAAACCACCCGCCTGTACTGCGACGTGTTACCACCTGTGCCACAGCCTGAACGTATGCTTTAGGAATGACAATCTCTCCATTGCGAGAAGGGAATAGCAGCCACTGCTTAATTGGGTACATCTGATAGTTAGCACCCTTATATCGTTCGAGCGAAGCCTCGGGATTGCCGAGATCCATTTCCTGAACAGTGAATCCATCGAAATCTGGCAACTTGGCATCGGCAAGTGAATGTATAGGAGTATTGCGGAAATACAGTTTCAATGTAGCTACCACTGCCTCTCCTTCATATACGTCAGTCTTAGATAGCGAGAGATCTAGATGCACGTCATCCACGTTGACCTTCTCTCTCTCGCCATTCTGGTTCTTTCTCGTGTTGGAAGAAGAACTCGATGCGTCCTGCTGGTCAGCAGGGAGCACCTTAATTGTAAGCGAGTTGGAAGTGTGCGAGTCGCCATTGACCTTAACCGTAGCAGCAGGAATAGAAAACGTTCCTTCTGTAGTAGCCATAAGCGTGTAGGTGAAGGTTGTCGTAATCGAACGAGTAACATTACCATTGATGATCTGTGTCGATGACATACTGCCAGAAGCTGGACCATAAAGCACATCAAACCCCTTGCCTTCGATGTCAACCCTGATTTCTGTGGCTTTGTCATTGACCGAATACTCAACTCTGAACTGTTGTCCAACGGCAACAGCACTCGGAGCCGACGCTTTGACAGTAATCTCCGCATAAGCACTGATTACAGCAAATATCGAAACTAATATTAATAGTGTTCTTTTCATATATTATCCTACTATTGTGGATTGTATTATCAATTAGTCAGCCAAATGATCAATAATCATTAATCAA
>SAMEA3663257__coassemble_453_pt1 | contig 31022 bp, 23 predicted proteins | sample SAMEA3663257__metabat2_low_PE_015 | metagenome-assembled genome bin SAMEA3663257 (sample SAMEA3663257) | pig gut metagenome | biome: pig gut; feature: pig-associated habitat; material: faeces | place: China | collected 2013 | reverse complement strand
GCAATCTCCTGAGCTCGCATCTGACGCGAACCTGTAGGCAACTCAAGTGTTACCGAGATACGTCCAGAGTCACTCTGTGGGAAGAAACCAGTACCGATCTGATTGAAGTACAGAGGGAGCAACGACACGACGAAGAAGACGAGGATTGCCACAACCATCGTGAAACGATGGCGAACAGCCCAGTTGATTCGCTTTGAATACCAAACATCGAGCTTGTCGAGCACGCCATTTACCATATAATGATTGTACCAGCGAGTGAACCAGTTCTCACGCTTCTTGAGTCGAAGCATCTGGCTACAGAGCATTGGTGTGAAGGTGAGTGCCGAAGTAGTAGATACCGTCATGATGATACACATCATCCAACCCAACTCCTTGAAGAGCACACCTGCCATACCAGGAACCATGGTCAATGGGAAGAACACACCTATCATGGTGAGTGTAGAAGCTATAACCGAGATCGCCACCTCGTTGGTACCATGAATAGCAGCCTGCTTAGGGTCACTACCCTTCTCAATATGGTTTGTGACGTTCTCCAATACTACGATGGCATCATCGACGACGTTACCGATGGCGATACTCAGACACGAGAGTGAGATCATGTTGAGCGAAGAGCCTGTAACCGCAAGGTAGATGAACGATGCGATGAGAGACAATGGGATGGTGATGCAGATGATGACCACCGCACGCCAGCGTCCAAGGAAGATCATACAAACCAAAGCCACGAAGAGCATTGCATAGACGATGGTCTCTTCGAGTGAACCTATAGTTGCATAGATGTTTTCGGATGTATTGGCAATCACACCAAGAGTGACATCGGATGGCAGATTCTTCTGGATATCAGGGAGCATGGCAAGTACCTTCTCCGAGATTGCCACAGAGTTGGCACCCGACTGCTTCTGGACAATGATCATCGCACCAAGTTCGCCTGAATAACCCTTTGGATCGTCAGGGTTGGTGAAGAAAGTATAAACCTCCTGAGCACGTTCCTGAACGCCATCCTGCACACGAGCCACATCACGGAGATGTACGATCTGATTGCCACTGGTAGCTACTACGAGTTCCTCAAGTTCCTTAGGATCCTCAAACTCACCCTTGACACGGAGCGAATAGGCATTGTTACCAGAGTCGAATGAGCCACCAGGCACATTGCGGTTCTCCATTCCGATGATGTTCGAGATGGTCTCGATAGGGATATTATAAGCCTCGAGCTTCTCTGGGTCACAATAGACATAGATAGTACGTTCAGGAGCACCAGATACAGATACTGTACCTACACCTGCAATACGTGCAAGCGGATTTGCTACCTGGTCGTCGAGGATCTTATAGAGCGCGTCCTTGCTCTCTTTTGCCTGAGCCGAGAGGATAAGGATAGGCACCATGTCGGCCGAGAACTTGAAGATGATAGGTGTGCCTGCTCCGTCAGGAAGCGACTGACTCACCATGTCGAGCTTATCGCGCACGTCGTTGGTAAGGGCGTCGATGTCGTAGCCATACTCAAACTGGAGCGTGATGATCGAATAGTTTTCTTTCGACTGTGAAGTGATATGCTTCAAATAGTTGACCGAGTTGAGAGTGTTCTCAAGCGGTCGGGTCACGTTGTTTTCGATATCTTCGGCACTTGCACCTGCATAGGTCTCCATCACCATGATGGTATTGCTCTCGATATCCGGCATGAGATCAATAGGCAGCTTGGTGAGGGAATAGAGACCAAAGATTGCAACGGCCATGAAGACCAGCGTGGTCATAATCGGTCGTCTGACCGAACCTTCATATATTGTCATTGGTTACTGATTTTTATTAATTAAGGATATTGACCTTCTTGCCTGCTGCGAGGAGTGTCTGACCAAATACTACTACTGTCGAACCTGGCTCAACTCCGCTGATCACCTCGTACTCTGCACCGATGCGGCGACCGAGCTCAACCTTGTTGAACGATACTCGGTTGTCGGCACCAACTACATATACAAAGCGGTCGCCCGAACCATTCTGCTTCACGATAGCCTGATCTGGAACACACACATGGTTGGCATTGCCGAAGTCGAGTGTCACACGTGCGAACATACCTGGACGAACGCGCTGATTGCCATTGTCGATCTTCACCTCAACAGGGAAAGTACGTGTTGCAGCATCGAGTGTAGGATATACGATCGATACCTTGCCTGTGAATACCTCACCAGGATAAGCATCGAGGGTAATATTCTCGATTGGCATGCCTACCTTTACCTCCTTGAAGTACTGTTCATTGACATTGATGATGAGCTTGACTGGCGAAATCTGCTGTACCACGAGAACAGGCTGGCTGCCATAAAGGTCGCCATTGTCATAATTACGTGCAGAAACGACACCATTGATAGGGCTGCGGAGAGTAGTATTCTCAACCATGTTGTTGTAGTTGCTCTCAAGCACTTCGAGCTGGGTCTTCATCTGATCCCACTGCGACTTGCTGCAACCACCCACCTTGTAGAGCTCGTCGATACGCTGGAACTCCAGACGGTTGTTGTCGAGCTGGAGCTTGACCTGATTGAGGTTGGTGTTGTCCATGATTACGAGGGCCTGACCTGCTGTAACCTGCTGGCCTACCTCAACCTTGATTTCACGGATACGCACAGGAGCCTGAGGAGCAATGGAATTGACCTTGTTTGCCTCAACATTGGCTGTAAACTCAACAAGCTGTGCCACATCGCGTGCCTCAACCTTTTTCACCTTTACATTCACTGCCTCGTCAGTCTCTGCAGTACGGAATGTAGTAGCAGTCTCCTTGTTGTTCACGCAAGAAGAGAACATTGTAGCAAGGACTGCAAATGCCATAAATACTTTTTTCATATTGTCGATAATAATTTTATTGCTTCAATAAATCACTTTCCTGTCACTACCTTGCCGAGTGTCTCTTCAAGAGCAGCACGGTTGGTGAGGAAGTCGTAGATTGACTGTACGTACTGCAGACGTGCGTTGAGCAGCTGAGTCTCGCTGCTGTTGAGTTCGAGCATTGTGCCTGAACCTACGTCGTAGCGCTTCTTGCTAATGTTGTATGCCTTCTCGGCACTATAGACGTTCTCCTTGTTGCTTACTACCTGCTCGGCTGCTGTCTCAATGCTATTGAGACTGCTGCTGATCGAGAGTTCAAGCTGACGCTTTACATGTTCGCGCTGGACATCAAGGTTCTCGAGCTGAAGCTTGTTCTGACGGGTCTTCATCATCTTTGCACCACCATCCCAGATGTTCCATGAGAATGCCAATGCCAAAGAAGTGCTTCCGTAGTAATCGGCCTTGAATGGATTGAACTTATCAGGCATTGAAGAATAACCTGCCTGCAACTGGAGTGCAAGTGTTGGAATATATCCGAGCTTATTGAGCTTTTCTGACAGTTCGAGCTGACGACGCTGTATGTCAAGCTGCTTGAGAGTAGAGTTGTTGTCGAGCGAAGTGTCTTCCTTGAGCAGCATGAGTTCGCTGAAGAGGTCGGTCTCGTAGTCCGAGAGCTTTCCTTCAAACTTGATCGGCTCCTCAACATCGACACCCATGAGCACCTTGAGCTGCATATCTGCGAGCTTGAGTCCGTTGGCAACCTGAAGGAGCTGTGGCTTGATGCTGGCAAGCTGCACGTCGGCTGTGAGCTTGTCATATTCAGAAACAAGTCCCTGCTCAAACATCTTGGCTGTGTTTTGTGCCGATTCCTCAGCTACGTTATAGCTTGCGAGAATCGCATCATAACTGTCGCGAGTGAGAAGTACCGAGTAAAAAGCCTTCTTTACACCCGAGATTGTAGATACCTTGCTCGAACGAGCCTGTTCGATTGCAAGCTGCACCTGTTCCTCACAGAGCTCAACCGATTTCCAGAGTTGTGGAGCAACAAGCGGAAGAGCTACCGTTCCAGTAAGCTGGTAGTTGTACGGACGACCCATCTTAGCTTTGATAACCTGATCTCCCATTGCCATCACCATAGTGGCAACCTTGATATTCTTAACACCTGATGCCGATGCCGAAATAGTTGGGAAAAGACCTGTGATAGTCTCCTTCTTGGCATACTTCTGAATCTCGATGGTCTTGTCAGCAACCTTGATGTCTGGGTTGTCGCTGAGGGCTACCTCAAGTACCTTGTCGAGATTCATGACCACAGAATCACTCTGTGCTTTTGCTCGCTGAGGCAACAACAAGCCGAGGGCGAACAATCCCATTACAAAAGGGATTTTTTTTCTGATACTTTTCATTATTCATTCATTTTTTAAGATTTTTCTCACCTGAATTTGAACGCGAATTTACTAAATTTATAGTATATATAAAAATTCATATCAACGAATATGGTCATATTTTCAACCAAAACACTACTTTATTCAACCATTTAAGATTTTTTAGCACCTATTTCAACGTAAACTTTACAAAAAAGGAAGTATCTTTGCAGCATGAAAAAACGCAAGGAATTTCTACAACACATCAATCGCAACCGCAGATTATACACATGGATCGTAATCTTTATGATCTTTCTGCTTGCCACATCACGACGCATGCCGCTCTTGGCGAGCTTGCTCATGTCCACCGTATCTATATCCCCGATGCTGGCTCTGACCGAACTGCTGCGCCGTGTGCTCATACCGCGATTCCTTCAGAAATCACGTATTTGGTACTACCTCTACAGTTTCATCACCATCCTACTTCTATCTACTGTTGTGGTGTCAATAGATACACACATCTATGCCTATCTGTTCAGTCATAACTTAGTGAACCTGCCAGAAGATATGGTGATACGGTTGGCAATAATAGAAGAAAGAGTGGGCAAGGATATACTTTATACCAAATATCTCATCCTTCTCTCAATCACCTTTGCTGTCGTAACCATCTCTCACATGCTCGATGAGACCAAACGACTCGAACAGGAGACAAAAGTGCAGAGCATGATACAGGAACTGAAATACCTGAGGGCTCAGATCAACCCTCATTTCCTCTTCAACGCACTCAACTGCATCTATTCGCTGACTCTGATTCAGGATGAGAAAGCCCCTGATAGCGTCATGAAACTTTCAGAAATGCTCAGATTTGTAATCGATGACTGCCGTGCCGATATGGTGCCAATAGCAAAAGAAGTGGCATATATCCAGAATTATATCGATTTCCAGAAAATAAGGATGGAGAATGAGCCTAATCTGACTTTCGATTGTAAAATTGAGAACAATAGCTTAGAGATACCGCCTATGGTGTTCCAGCCTATGGTTGAAAACTGTTTCAAGCATAGCCGTATCATCGACGATCCAAACGCCTTTATACGTATCTATCTGCTGCAAGAAGACAAACGTGTGGTGTTCGAGACCGAAAACTCAAAGCATCATAACCCATATCAGCAGGAGGATGACGAACGCACTGGCATCGGCATAAATAATGTGCGCCAGCGACTCAACCTCATCTTCGGCGATGACTACTCGTTCGAGATCTCTGAGACAGAATGTGTGTATAAGACAAAACTTACTATTAATGTTTAATTTTTTATCATGGAGTTAATGAGGATGTGAAGATGTAATGGTGTGAAGATGTTGTTTGACACTACACAGACAAGACACTACTGAATACCTTAATCATCTCAACAAGCGTAGCGCCTTAACATCTTCACTCCCGTTAACTCCCATTAAAATCTTATGAAATTCAACGTATTGATTGTAGATGATGAATTCTTGGCTCGCAAACTGCTGCTGAGCTATCTGGAGAAAATGGATGACATGAATGTGGTGGGCACTGCAGCCAATGCCTTCGAAGCATTCAGCTTGGTGAAAGAAAATAAGGTGGATATACTGCTGCTCGATATTCACATGCCCGACTTAAACGGACTGGATTTTGCCAAGTCATGTGTTTCGGTACCTGCCATCATATTCACAACTGCCTACAGCGAACATGCTCTTGAAAGTTTCGAGGCAGATGCTGTCGATTATCTGCTGAAGCCTATCGCCTTTTCGCGTTTCCAGAAGGCTATCGACAAGGCAAAGATGAAAATCAACGGTTTACTGGCAACTGGCAATGAAGACTCTGTCGTGCGAGGCTCAGACAACGCAAATATGGGCGAAGACAAGACCGACCAGCCGAAAACACGCGACTACATCATGGTGAAAGCAGATTATAAGATGTATAAAATAAACTACGCCGACCTTCTATATATTGAAGGTCAGCGTGAATATGTCTCTTTCTATACAACTACCAAACGCATCACGGCTCTCTATTCGCTCAAGAGTCTTGAAGAACAGTTACCGTCAGATCTATTCGCCCGCGTACATAAGAGTTATATAGTGTCGATTAATAACATCTCTGAAGTGGGAACAATGTCAGTGACCGTAGCTGGTGTCAGTATCCCTGTGGGAGGAAGCTATCGCGACAACTTTCTCAGCAAGCTCAGACATGCTACCTAAGACAATGTCGGCTCCTGCATCTTTAAGTACTTGAGGGTCGAGCGGACCTGTATTTACTGCTACAGTAAAGATACCAGCGGTTTTGGCTGCTCTGATGCCTAACGGTGCGTTTTCCACAACAATAGCCTCTTCAGGGCTGATATTTCCAGCCTTTTCAAGGCCCTTGAGATACGGATACGGATGAGGCTTGCCTTTTCCTATGGGGCAATCGTTGCCTGTCACCATGTGCGCATCATCGAAGACTCCTGGATAGGCTTTGTCAAGACGACCTATTAGACTTGCCTGACCTGAGCCAGTGACGAGCACTCGCGTCAGTCCCATCTCTCCTACTTTGCGCAACACGTCGGCTGCACCCGCCATAGGCAAAGCCTCGCCAAATGAAGCAAATACATCAGACTTCTCCTTATATATCTGCCGCCACTCGTCGTCGGTGGCATGACGACCTTTCTGCTCGACGAAGAAAGCATCGATGGTCTGCCCGCCTGTGCTTCCTTCATACAGATAGAATTCAGAACGGTCACAGGTGAAACCATATCGTTCACCCATGACCTTATACCATGCTTCGGCGTGATGCTTCATGCTGTCGAAGAGCACGCCGTCCATGTCAAATAGAAAGGCTTTGACCATTATTCAGCCAGACGAGCCTTGATAGCCTTGGTTGCCTCTTCGTAACCTGGCTTCTCAAGAAGAGCAAACATATTCTTCTTATAAGCCTCTACACCTGGCTGATTGAATGGATTAACGCCAAGGATGTAGCCTGAGATACCGCAAGCACGCTCAAAGAAATATATGAGCTGGCCGAGGTTGTACTCATCGAGCACTGGAATAGTAATCTTGATGTTTGGCACTCCACCATCGACATGAGCAAGTTGTGTGCCAAGTTCTGCCATCTTATTAACATCATCAACACGCTTACCTGCGAGGAAGTTGAGTCCGTCGAGGTTCTCCTCATCGAATGGGAAGAGTACTGTCTTTTTGGCCTTCTCTACTGATACTACTGTCTCGAAGATTGTGCGCTCACCTTCCTGAATCCACTGACCCATAGAGTGAAGGTCGGTAGTGAAATCTACAGAAGCAGGATAAATACCCTTGTGATCCTTACCCTCTGACTCGCCGAAAAGCTGCTTCCACCACTCCATCATGTAATGAAGCTTTGGCTGGTAGTTGACAAGAATCTCAGTCTTCTTGCCATACTGATAGAGTGCGTTACGAATTGCTGCATACTGTGCTGCAGGATTCTGTTCATAAGGAACGTCAACACCTGTTACCTTCTCCATATCCTGTGCGCCCTTTACCAGCGCCTTGATGTCGTGGCCAGCGCATGCGATAGCGAGGAGACCTACAGGAGTAAGAACAGAGAAGCGACCGCCGACATTGTCAGGAATGACGAACGTCTTGTAGCCTTCCTTGGTTGCGAGCTTGCGAGCTGCACCCTTCTCCTTGTCGGTAACAGCCACGATGAGATCCTTTGCAGCCTCCTTGCCTACCTGAGCTTCGAGCTTAGTCTTCAAAAGACGGAAAGCGAGAGCAGTCTCGGTAGTTGTACCAGACTTAGAGATATTGATGATGGCGAATGTCTTACCGTCGAGGAGCTCCATGAGGTCAGCGAGATAGTCCTCTCCGATATTATTTCCAGCATATACTACACGTGGGTTGTTGCCATTGAGACCGAATGTGTGGTCGAGAGCCTCGTTGACGGCACGTGGACCAAGATATGAACCACCGATACCTGCCACTACTATGATCTCTGCCTTCGAACGGAGAAGATCGGCAGTTGCCTGTACTTCAGCGAGGAACTCATCTGTGATGCTTGATGGGAGGTGAACCCATCCAAGGAAATCGTTACCTGCGCCCTTGCCGCTCTCAAGGAGCTCGTTACAAGGAGCTGTCTGTGCTGCTACAGCTGCAAAGCTGCCAGCAGGAACAAAGCATTGTGCTTTTTCAATACAAAGTTTCATATTTTTTGAGGGTTTATGGTTTTATCTTAATAGATCGCTTAATAGCTTGATTTCGACAAACGGACTCATGCGCTTATATAGAATGTTATACACACAATCAACAATAGGTATCGAGACACCATATTTCTGGTTGATCTCCTTGATACATTTTGTGCCGTAATAGCCTTCTGCCACCATCTCCATTTCAAGCTGCGCTGTCTTTACGCTATAGCCCTTGCCTATCATGGTACCAAACAGATGGTTGCGGCTGAACTTCGAATAAGAAGTAACCAAAAGGTCTCCTGTATAGACCGATTCTACAATCTGACGATCAGGCATTGGTGCCAGTTTGCTGATGAAATTGTTCATCTCGCGGATGGCATTAGCTGTCAATACGGCATGGAAATTGTCACCATATTTCAAGCCACCAATGATACCTGATGCAATGGCATAGATATTCTTCAGTACACCTGCATACTGGATACCGATGATATCTTGAGACGTAGTAGTATGAACATAGTAGTTTCCGAAAAAATCGGCAAGTTCTTCAGCTATGTCATCGTCCTTGCAGCCCACGGTCAAATAGGTCAGTCGTTCGTATGCGACCTCCTCGGCATGGCTTGGTCCGCTGAGTGTCGCTACCTGATAGTCCTCAAGTCTGAACTTTGACTTCAAATATTCCGTTATAGTGATGTTATCATCGGCCACAATACCCTTGATGACCGATATCACTACTTTGTTCCTGAACGATGCCTCGATCTTCTCGGCGTGCATCTTCAGATATGGCGAAGGCATTGCAAAAATCACCATGTCGCTGTGACGTACAGCTTCGTTGATGTCGGTTGTGAAATTGATACGCGACACATCGAAACGCACACTCGACAGATAGGCAGGATTATGTCCGAAAGTCTTGAACTGCTCAATTCGATCGGCATTTCGCATGTACCAATACATATCGGCACCATTCTGCTGCACTATCTTTGCCACTGCTGTAGCCCAACTACCGCTGCCGAGTATGGCTACTCTTCCTGGAATAATCATATCAAAACTGTATTATCCGAGTATTTCTATCCATTCGGCAACATCCTGCTGAGTAGGATTCTGGAGGTCAGCAAGATAGTCACGATATTTCTTCTTTATGTCAAGTAGCTCCTGAAAGAGTTTTCCTGGCTTCACTCCACGCAGACTCTCTACTGTATTGTATCCAGCCTTCTGTACCACCGGCACCCACTCTGCTGGGATGCCGAGTGCCACATACTTGTCTTCCTTGTCCTTTGGACCCACCTTCTCTGGCTTCATAGTTGGGAAGAGGAGCACTTCCTGTATCGTTGGCTGACCTGTCATGAGGATGCAGAGTCGGTCAATACCGATGCCGATGCCTGATGTTGGAGGCATACCATATTCGAGGGCACGCACGAAATCCTGATCGATGATCATTGCTTCGTCGTCACCCTTGTCTGCAAGCTTCATCTGCTCTACAAAGCGATTATATTGGTCGATAGGGTCGTTAAGTTCAGAATAAGCGTTGGCAAGTTCCTTACCGTTTACCATGAGTTCAAAACGCTCGGTGAGACCAGGCTTGCTTCGGTGCATCTTGGTGAGTGGCGACATCTCGACAGGATAGTCGATGATGAAGGTTGGCTGTATGAACGAGCCTTCGCAAGTCTCGCCAAAGATCTCGTCGATGAGTTTGCCCTTGCCCATAGTGTCATCTACCTCAACTCCACATTTCTTTGCCACCTCACGCATCTCGTCCTCGCACATCTCCGACAGGTCGTAACCGGTCTTTTCCTTGATGGCATCGAGGATTGGGAGTCGGCGATATGGAGCCTTGAAGTTCACGATATTGTCGCCTATCTTGACTTCTGTTGTGCCGTTGACTGCAATGCAGATCTTCTCGATCAGTTGCTCGGTGAACGACATCATCCAGTTGTAATCCTTATATGATACATAGAGCTCCATGCAGGTGAACTCAGGGTTATGGCTACGGTCCATACCTTCGTTGCGGAAGTTACGGCCAATCTCATATACGCCCTCGAAACCACCCACTATGAGTCGCTTGAGATAAAGTTCAGTAGCAATACGGAGATAGAGGTCAACGTCGAGAGCATTGTGATGCGTGATGAACGGACGAGCACTTGCACCACCTGCAATCTGCTGGAGGATAGGCGTCTCAACCTCGGTGAAGCCAGCCTCGTCAAAGACCTTGCGCATAGTGCTTACTATCTTGGCACGCTTCAGGAATACATCCTTTACACCATCGTTTACAATGAGGTCAAGATAACGCTGACGATAACGAAGTTCAGGATCGTTGAAGCCGTCGTATGCCACGCCATCCTTGTATTTCACGATAGGAAGCGGACGGATTGACTTTGAGAGGACAGTAAGCTCCGAACAGTGAACACTGATCTCACCAGTCTGCGTGCGGAACACATAACCCTTCACACCAACAAAGTCTCCGATATCGAGAAGCTTCTTGAACACTGTATTGTACATCACCGTATTCTCAGGATCAGGACAAAGAGCATCGCGCGACACATAAACCTGTACACGACCCTTCGAATCCAGCAACTCCATGAAGGCAGCTTTACCCATGATGCGGCGGCTCATGATACGTCCGGCAATGCTCACCTGACGACCCACCACTGCAGGATCTTCTCCCTCAGCGATATCCACGAAGTTAGCCTTGATATCGTCTGAGTAACCTGTCACTACGTACTCTGCAGCAGGATATGGCTCAATGCCGATGCGGCGTAGTTCATCAAGCGAATTACGACGCACGATCTCCTGCTCACTCAATTCTAAAAAATTCATAACTGTATGTTTTTATTTTTTAACTTTTTCAATGCTTATGATGATGTTGTTACAAAGACGCTAAATTGCAACAATAGTCATACAAATGCGCGCAAATATAATAAATTTGTATTACTCAAAAAACAAGAAAGCCCAAAATTATTATTTTTGGGCGAAATTGTGGCTCAGATACATTCGTAAGCCATATCTATCTGTCAATTTTAATTTGCCTTCTTGGTTTTCTACAAAGCCTTTGTCGATCAACGACTGAATGGCTTCGGCAAGTTCTTTCTGCTCCAGTCGCAACATGCTGCACCAATCGCTTGGCTCAGCATCAATTATCACGTTCTTGGCACGTTGAGATGTATATGCCACTATGAACGACCCAAGTCTCAACTCAGGCTCCTCTATTCCCATCGTATCGAGTACCATGTGCTGCTTCTGGGCGTGTGATGATAGGATATTGAGAACGTTGATGAGCATAAGTTTGTTGTCGCTTATCATGTGCAGGAAATTCTCTTTATTGAGCGACATCACTCCCACGGCTCCCTGAGCATATATACTGCTTCTGGTCGTAGTGTCACGTCCAAAAAGGTTGTAGAAGCTGATAGTGTGTGGGGCTTCGAAGTCCTCGGCAATGATTATCGAGTCTTTAAATGAAGGTGTCAATACGCGCACCCTTCCCGACAACAGAAATACAATCTCGTCACATTGTTCTCCATTGCGGATGAGATAATCGTTCGACTTGTATTTCTTGAAGTGGAAAGGTACCTTCTCGATAATTGTCGTCAACTGTTCATAGCTCAATCCCTGAAAGACAGGGAGCTCGAGCATAAGGTCATACATCATTGAGCTGTATAGATTATAATATTTATTCGCAACTGGGATTATCTTTATTTACCATGATTTTAAGGACGATATTGTCCACCTCATGCATAGCATCGCGTCCGATGTCGGCAAGGTTCCTAATGCTCTTATCAACGTCTTGCTCTATGATGCCGTCGTTCGACGATACACAGATATTATCCATCGAAAGAAGTGCTGCCTGGAATGCACTACTCACGGCACTGCTGATTTTGAGCGAACAGCTTGGCTTAGCACCATCGCACACCATTCCTGTCAATGCCGCAATCTGATTCTTAATAGCATAGCACACATGGTTATAGTCACCACCCATGAGGTATGTAATGCCGCAAGCTGAACCTGTGGCTGCAATGACGCATCCGCAATGTGCCGACAACCGGCCGAGCAGCTGCTTGATGTATATCACAGTGAGATGGCTAAGTGTGAGGGCACGTATCAGCTTAGACTCTGTGGCTTGTGTGTCTTCGGCAAAGACAACCACAGGTATCGTTGCCGCTATGCCTTGGTTGCCACTTCCTGAATTAGTCATCACTGGCACTTGTGCGCCACTCATCCTTACATCACAAGCCGCACATGTGTAAATAACGATCTTCGGCATCGTTGTGTAGCCCAACATTCGTTGTTCGAAGTCTCCGCCAAGCAGCGATTTACCAAGATTGAGTCCATAGTCGCCACTGAAAGCAAGTTGTGAAACACTCTTGTTCATTGTGGCAGAATCCAGGATGAAGCGCAGGTTAGCCAATGGCACGGTAGTGGCAAATTCATACACCTTTGCCATGGTCAGCGAGGTCTCATGCTCCGATGCGACAGTATTGTTCAGCATGTCACGATTATCGAGCAGGATTGCTTTGGGACTCTGTAGATACACAAAATTGGTATGGTTGCGGGCAATGATGACTTTCGATTTCTTTTCATCTTTGCGCGCCTCTATCTCAACATAGAGGATCTCTTGCGTATCGCGTGCCTGTATCACCATGAACTTGCGTGATTCGATAAATGCCTTGGCACGCTCAACATCTTCATGATTGACGTCTTTCAATACTTCGAGGCTATACTCCGACTTGCCCGCCAAAGCCGCAAGGGCTATGGCTGCTGGCAGTCCTACCATGCCTTCAGAACCAGGAATGCCCACTCCCATAGCGTTCTTAATGATGTTGGCGCTGATGTGAGCAATGACCATGTCGGGTGTTTCGCCCAATAATTCTGTAGCCTTGGCTGTAGCTAATGCCACTGCCATAGGTTCTGTACAGCCTATTGCAGGAACTACTTCTTTCTTAAGAAGTGCCAGAATCTTGTTGCTTTCGATTTTGCTAAGCATAATTTCGTATATTTTTATGGCGCAAATATAGCAAATTATTCAGTCGTTTCACATTTTTATGTTAAAAATCACAACAAAATCATTGCGAAATGACCTTAACTGTCTTTTTTGCGCACTTTATACAGCTGCCAGCTGTTGACTGTGTTGTGCCATACGCTGTAGAATCCTCCGACTACCGATGTGACAGGATTTAGGAAAACGAGTCCGAGCCAGATGATGAAGACCGTGTTCTTCTGTCCGAATGCCTGTCCTGCCGTCACAGCCGCTTCATGCCCAAACTTGTCTCCTATCGTCCTTCCGCGCCAGAACTGCACAAGGCAGCACACGCACGACACTATAGCCAAACCAATCAGATACCAGTATGACACATTGCTATGCATGATGCTCCTCACAGTCACGGTAATGGCAAGGGCAAGCGACACGAACCAGATGTTGAATGCCAGATCTGGGAACTTCAGCAGCCAGCGATGGAAGCCTGGCAGAAGATAGCGCACCACCCATGCAATGATGAGCGGACTGAGCAACAGCGGAAAGACCTTGCCCATAATCATGAACAGAGAGGTAAGGAAGGACAGTTCGGCATGTGGCTCAACCAGAGTCAGGAACAGTGGGGCAAGAAGCGAGACCATAAGATTGCACAACAAGAGATAGGTCACCACACCCGAAGTCGAACCTCCAAGCTTGCTGGTGATGACAGCAGATGCTGTGGCTGTCGGACAGATGAATGCCAGCATTGCTCCCTCGCACAGCACCTTCACTCCTTCATTGCTTGCCAACATCGCAAGCAGCGAGAACACCACGAACCAGAGAGCCTGTTCACCAAGCACTCGCAGATGCCACCGATGTGGACGCAGTTCTGAGGGCTTGACCTTGATGAACGACAAGAAGAGCATCAGAAACAGCAATATCGGCTGAATCCACCTCGATACAGCCAAGAAAGCACATTGCCTGACTTCAGCAGGCAGGGGCAAAGCCCTGAACACGAAATAGATGATTGCGCCTAAGGTCATCGAGATAGGCAACTGCCAGTCGCGGAATATCTTCTTCAACTGTTTCATTCTTTCAGTATTTTTTGCGCGAAGATATTCAAAAAAACTCTCCCATCGTACAAGATACCTCACATTTTTTCGGATATATTAAAACTTTTAGTTATATTTGCGCGTTCAAAATAACAGAAATGAAAGCTCTATCACCACTATTTCTATTCCTTGCCCTCTATCTCGGTGTCAGCATCATAGTGGGCGACTTCTATAAGGTGCCAATCACCATCGCCTTTCTCTTTGCGAGCATCTATGCCGTTGCCATAACCAAAGGCAAGATTGATGAGCGTGTCAAAATCTTCTCTCGTGGTGCTGGCAGCGAGAATGTTCTGCTCATGGTCTGGATATATATACTTGCAGGTGCTTTTGCAGCTTCTGCCAAAGCCATGGGTGCTGTCGATGCTACTGTCAATCTCACACTCGACCTTCTCCCTGCCTCTCTACTTATGCCAGGCATCTTCCTTGCAGCCTGTTTCATCTCACTCGCCATTGGCACATCGGTAGGCACAGTTGCAGCACTCACTCCAGTGGCAGTGGGCTTAGCGCAGGAGAGCAACATCACGCTCCCTCTTATGGTGGCCATTGTCGTAGGAGGAGCTTTCTTCGGCGACAATCTGTCGTTCATCAGCGACACCACCATCTCTGCCACCCAGACTCAGGGCTGCAAGATGAACGAGAAGTTCAAGGCCAACTTTGCATTAGTCATGCCTATGGCATTGGTCATGATTATTGTATATTATTGTTTAGGACGTGATGTCAACATCACTCAGGAAATTCCTGAGGTACTCTGGTGGAAGATCATACCCTACATGTTCGTCATCTTCACTGCCATCTGTGGTCTAAATGTCATGATGGTACTTATGCTCGGAATAGTCACAACAGGCATCATAGGCGTAATAGATGGCAGTTACGATGTTTTCCAATGGATGGGAAGCATGGGCAATGGCATCGTCTCGATGGGCGATCTCATCGTAATGGCTATCCTCGCTGCTGGTATGCTCGAGATGATACGTCACAACGGTGGCATCGACTTCCTCATAGACAAACTCACACACAATATCTCTGGCCGGCGTGGTGCAGAAATGTCAATAGCCACTCTAGTTGGTTTAGTCGTGATATGCACTGCCAACAATACAGTATCGATTATCACCACTGGCCCTATTGCCAAAGACATAGCCACCCGTTATGGCATATCACCACGTCGCAGTGCCAGTATTCTAGACACAGCCAGTTGCTGTCTGCAGGGACTAATTCCTTATAGTGCCCAAATCATCACAGCAACTGGTATAGCAGCAACATCGGGTGCATTGCTTAGTCCATTGTCTATCTGCCAATATCTCTACTACCCTCTCGGCATTGGATTGGCAGTACTTTGTACTATATTATTCCGCACTAACCGTTGATTGCCATATCTTCTTAGCCTTGCCATCTTCTGTGCGAACGATGTTGTAGCCTTGTCCTACTGCTTCGCGCTTCATTCCCGATGGGTCATAGATATCTACTATTGCCGATTCTGTATCAGCACCGGTAATCTGCCCTATGCCATCCGCATCGCCCATCTTTGCCGTGATTGCTACACTGGTGGCATTTGGCATAGTCAATGTGAGAGTCGAGCCCTCGACATCTCTTGTCTTCAGTTCGCCCGACGATGTAGTCTCGCAGACTCTCCAACCAACGACATTCTCGCCGGTCAGCACAACCGAACGACCTGCAAAGAACTTGCCGTCGAATTTTGAACGGGTAAGCTTGACACCATTGAACGACACTTCAATACGGCTGAGATCAGCCGATGACAGCGACTGGTTAATCGACAAATTAACTGGAGTCCCGACTTTATAGTAATCGCTGATATGCTTGTAGAATATTGCCGGACGGTTCTTGAGCCAGTTTTTTGCATTCGACAATTCGGTGTTGTAGTTTGGCCACCACTCGTTGTAGAGTTTGCGGTGAATAGGATACTCGTTGCGAATGAGGTTATACATTGGTTCCCATATCTCCCAAGTGCGGTCGAGGTTCATGAAGTCGCCCATATATATCGCACAGCGGTCGATGAACTCACGACTGAAGCGCTCATCCTCCATCAGTCGGCGGAACAGGCGCGTGTGCTCATACCTGTTGGCCCAGGCATTGTCTTTGTCATAGTTAGGGTCATACAGCCACTTGATGGTATTGTAGCTCACACTGCGTCCATAGAGACCCAATCCGAAGTCGGTATCCTTGACAATGACACGCCATCGACCGCCCTCTGCCTGCGGCTTCCACCACACTATATTGTTGCCAGGGAAGTCGAGATTGCAGAAGAAGAGATTGAGTATCATGACATTCATAAACTCCCTGACATCCATTATCTTGTCGTATTCCTCATAGCTGTGGCCATGAGCCTGATAGAAATCCATGAAAGCCTTCCACTCATCATAGTCACCTTCCTTCAGCTCATACCAGTTCTCAACCATGTCAATATCTTCGAGTCCGTCGTAGTTGGTGTAGATATTGTCTTCGTTGCTGCGTTCACGTATGTTGAGTATGCCCTTGTATTGTCCATTGAGGAGGAAGATGGCTGGTCGCCATGCCTGCCAGTCTATATCGACATTCTCTGACATGATGCGCTGTATCACTGCATCACGCATGTAGAGATAGTCGAAGTCGTTGCCAGCGTTGCGCATCATTACCGACTTGAAATCAGTGATCCCTGGACGCTGGTCGGGGAAGAACTCATAGTTGAAACGCTTCTCGCCGAAACGCTTGTTGGCATAGAGCCCCATCGACTTTAGAGCACAACCGCGAGAAGCGCCTCCAGTGACACGTGCCTCGCACAGCTGATTCAGCTTGCTTTCTTCACCATTGGTCTCAAACAACTCATAGTTGATCGGACGACGCCAGTTGTGTTTGTAGTTTTCTGTGCCATCAAAAGACTTTGAATCAGAAAAGATGCCAATCTTGCTATCGGTAAAATATTTGGCATCCGACACTACCGATACGACAGCTAGGTCGGCCTTTCTGCCTAACATGATGTAGGAATGTGTGGTCGATCGTGGCGACATGTATCCGTCGCAGAAGAGCTTTGCTCTGACCACTGTCGTAGTTGAAAAAGATATAGGCGCCGTATATCGCTTGCTTGCCTCTGTAGGCTCTTTTCCATCTGTCGTATATCGTATCACGGTTCCTTCGGGAGAGCCTTCTGGTAGTGAGATTTCCAATGTCAGAGGTTTAGTCTTGTCAGCATATACCATGCCTGGGATGCTGAACACAGGGTTGCCTAATATCTTACTGTAAGTAGTGCCGCAGTTGGCCGCCTTGGGTGTAGGCACTGCCATATATCCCCATTCATCCGAAGCATCGGTCTTGCGTCCGTATGCGATGTTTGGAGCAGGCTGTTTTTTTAGTCCCGATGGTATCGAGTCTTCAATCTCACTGCCACGGAACAGATAGATGGCGCAATCCTTGCCCGACTCAAGTCTGAACGATGTATGCCAAGACTTCTCTTCTTTGTCACAATACACCAGCACATAATCATTGGCATTGAGAGTCTGCTTCGGCAACTTGTAGGCCTTGTTCGCTTTTATCGATGTGCCGATGCTGAATTCCGACATATCGACAGGAGCCGAACCTGCATTGTACAACTCCACCCACGAGTCTGGAAAGTCGTTCAAATCGTCCATGATGCAATCGATATTTGATTGCATGAACTCATTAATCACCACTTGTGCTTCACTTGGCATAACCCACAGAGATAATGCCGTCAAACAGGTAAATATTCTTTTCATAATAAAATAGGTAATAATTTTTGTACAAAGTTATGATATTTATTCATATTTACCTAAGAAATTTCGCTATTTGTTGTTTTTTTTCTATCTTTGCCACTCCAAATTGGGTAAATTATAAAAAAATGTCCGACAATCAACATAACCACCATCATCACCATCATGCGGCTTCGCATGGTGACCTCGTCCGTATCGTAGTTGCTTCAGTGCTATACCTTGCGGCCAATCTACTGTCAGACCACATTGACTCCGCGTCGTCAAAGCTTTTGGTCTATGTCGCAGTCTATCTCTTTGTAGGCATCGATGTGCTATGGAAAGCCATCAGGGGCATTGTCCACGGCCAATGGTTCGACGAGTATTTTCTTATGGCAGTGGCCACATTAGGTGTCTTTGCGCTTGCCATCATCGAGGGATCAGGCGACTATGGAGAGGCCATCTCGGTAATTCTTTTCTTCCGCATTGGTGAGTATTTCCAAGGCTATGCAAGCATCAAGAGCATGAAGAAAATCAGAGAACTCGGCATAGCGAAACACGAGGGCTCGCGTCAGTCATCACGTTCCGAGGCATTTATCACCCGTTTTGCCAAGGTCTATACACCTTTTGTCTGTCTTGGTTCCTTGTTGCTGTTAATTGGAGTTCCCATGATCAACATGGCTTTAGGTTGTGAGGCTGAATGGAACATCTGGCTCTATCGCGCACTCACCTTCCTCGTCATCAGTTGTCCTTGTGCACTGGTCATCAGTATCCCTATGACTTTCTTTGCCTCTATCATCAATGCCAGCTCGCACGGCATTCTCATTACCGATGGTTGCGGTCTCGAACAGCTCAGCCGAGGCTCTATCCCAAGCGATGAGATAGCTTTTGCTGACGATGACCCTTCTCGACTTGATATTGCCAAGAAAATTGCTCAGCGTTGCATGAGTATCGTATGGCAGAACATCATAGCTGCCATAGGTGTCAAGATCGTTGTACTCATTCTGAGTGCATTCGGCTTCACCAGCATGTGGCTCGCAGTGTTTGCCGACACCGGTATCATGATTCTCGCCGTATGCAATGCCCTGAGAGCTTTGAAGGTGTAAGCTTCAGCTCTCAGAGCAATAAGTCTCAGATACGGTTGCCTCACTTAGCCATCGACTTGAATGCCGAGCCAAAGATGAGATAACCGACATTGCCTGCTATGGTGCCTTCGTTCTGACCCCAAAGGAACGGCCAGTCGTCGTAATTCTCGAAATGGTCGGGATAACGGAAGAGGATGCCAGGAGCCATGTTACCAGGAATGAACGAGAAGTCAGCACGGTTGTTGCCATAGAACACAGCCTTCGGACGAGCAGCACCAACTGCAGCTACGAGCGAGTAGTTGTGGTATGGGTGACAGCCAAAGATATAGGCAGCAGTCTTGTAGGCACAATCCATTGGCACAATGTCGGGGAAATACTGGTGTGCATAGCATACGGTAGTGCCGAAGTTGGTAACCTGTCCACCTCCTGCCCAGTTGCCGAGGCCAATAGGCACGCCATAAGGATTCTGATATGCGAGACTATCTATATACGACTTATACTGCTCGACATACGGACGAAGCTGGTTCTTGTAGTCATCGCCAAGATAAGGCACGGCATCGAGGGCTGTCTGCAGAGTGAAATAGACATTGCGGTCAAGAGCCTTGAAGATCTGTGCGTTGAACGCATCGAGATAAGACTGTTCGCCTGTTGCCACATACAACTCAAGGTTTGTGCCGAGATTACCTATACTCATCCATGCTCTGTTGCCCATAGGAGGAGCAGGCATTTTCTTCATCAGTTCCTCACTCTCTTTCATCAGTCGCTTTGACTCCGACAACGCACGCTTGGCGAGAGCTGGGTCATAGTCTGCGAGCACCTTGCTTGCAGCTGCAAACACCGTTGCTGCCTGAGCGTCGAGACGAGGATTGCGGGTAGTGAAAGCCCAGAGATCATCGTTCACTCCACTCGACTTGCCATCGGCACTCTTGGTATAAGGCTTCAGCTTTGAGTCGTAGTGCAAGCCATCGGTGATGGCCGAGATGTCGCCAAGATGATGATAGTTGTCGAGCACACCATTTGACAATGTCGAAGCCATGTGACCGATCTTCTCCGATTGAGCAAGAAGATTGAGCATACCATGTTCGATGAACTGCAGGATGTCGGGTGTTCCGTCTGGACGATGCAGATCGACATATCGCTGTTCCTCGCTGACGAAGGTCTGGTCGCGGTCGGAACGGAAGAGACGCCATGCACGGATGAGATTCTGCACTACTCCGATGTTGGAATCGGTCTCGATGTCATAGTCGCCCGCATCGAAGAAACCACCTACATTAAGTCCTGGAATCAGTTCATAAGGCTTATAGCGAGTCTCTGTCTCAGGACCCTGGAAGTGCAAGTCGAAATGATCGCTGGGAGGTGCTTGCAGATAACCTTCCTTGAAAGGCTCGCCATGCCACATACGATAGCCTTCGTTGACTGCCATGTGATTCATGTGGATAGGAATCCACACATCGGTCGTGGCATCAGTGATCTTGTCATAGACATTTTCGTCGATGATGAAGTTATTGGTCTTGGTATCACCATACTGGATGTAATAGATGCCAGGCTCAGTAACAGCCGAGAAGTCGAAATGCACATAATTGTATTTATAATATCTACCCCATTCCTTTGTTGCTCCTGAGAAAGCCCTGGTGCTCGAACCATCAGGATTGATTCTGTAGAGCGAAGCCGACGACTGAACCTTGTCGTTCTTGTCTAGCTCGATGACGGCAATCTTTGGCTGTGAAGGTATATAGCCCACCTGTGAGAAACCAATGTTTGGCTCACGCACCCAGTTAGGAATCTCGTTTGGCTCGACTGTCCATGTGAGCACCTTGCCAGTCTTGCCAGCAGGAAGAGGGCTGCGAAGCACGTACCAGCCGTTCTGGGCAAGCACACGTCCGTCGTAGAGTTCGAGGTTGGCATCGGCTGAAGTGACGGTGACCATGCGTTCAGGAGTGTCGGAAGCAAGTATGATGTGATGGCCTGTAGCGAGAGGCTTTGGATCGACAAACTTGCCAGTGCCTCGGTCGTCGTAGGTCTTGAAGCCCTTGAACTGCTTTGGCTTCTCGCTGTTTGGTTCGGCAGTCGTCTCGCTGGAAGTATAGCGAGGCAGACGGTCGAGCTTGCCATCCATGATGAAGGTCTTCTGCCAATACTGCGAAGGCAGGAACTCTATGTTGAAACCTGCTTTACCTTCAAGGAAAGCTGGCAAAGGCTCATCGAGATAAACCGCTATTTCAACGGCCTTGCCCTTGCCTGTCACCACAATGCGCGAATCGAAGTCATAATCCGCGTAGTTGAGAGCCACCTCGATGCTGCTGTTCTCGGCATCGACTGTGCGCGATGTAGTGGTAGGCACAAGATCCCATTGTTCAGGAGTCTTGTTCAGACGCACCGCACCACCCTGAACTGTGCGTACACCATGGTGGATGATCTCAATGCCAGAATTCTTCTCATCGTTGAAGCCTCCGTTGAAGGTGTTGCTATAGACAAGCACATTGACACCAGTGCCCTCAAAATATTCGAGTTCATTGATCTTCAGGTCTGGATTGCCAAACTGTGACGTTTCACTACATGCCGTTAGAAGAAGTGCTGACATGCAAAATAATGTGATCCTTTTCATTGATTGATAGGTAATGTATTAAATTGTTTGTAAAGGAAATAATAGGAGATAACTCCCATTATCTCCCATCATCTCATTTTATTATATATAGTTTTATTTAATCCACTTGACAATCTCCTTGATCGAGACTTTCTTTCCATACATGAGTATGCCTGTGCGATAAATCTTGCCTGCGATGTAGAGGATGCCGAATGCACAACCATAGAGAAGTGCGATGCTAAGAAGCATTTCCCAGAATGGCACATCGTAAGGCAGACGGATCATCATCACTATTGGCGATGTGAATGGAATGATGCTGCACCACCAAGCAAGTGGTCCATCGGGATTCTCGATGCTGAACAGAGCAGCATAGATGGAAAAGACCATGATGATCATGATAGGTGTCATGAACTGCGATGCGTCGCTTGGCTGATCAACTGCACTTCCGAATGCTGCGAAGAGGGCAGCATAGAGCAGGTAGCCGCCAATGAAGTATAGCACGAAGAAGGTTAGTATCTGCATGTAGTTGACACTGAGTATCATCTGGATGATCTCGGCAAGCTCATTTGACTCCTGCATCTGAGCCATTGCTTCGTTGACCATCTCTGGGTTCTGACTCATAGCAGCTGAGAGTGCCGCAGGATCGGTCGGACCACTTATGAAAGCACTTGCACCAAGTATTGTGCCTGCAATGCCGAGCAATACTGCCCAGATGATGATCTGAGTGAAACCGACCAAGGCAACACCGATGATCTTTCCGAGCATGAGCTCCATAGGCTTGCATGAAGAAACGATGACTTCGACAATGCGGTTGGTCTTCTCTTCGATTACGCCGTTCATGATCATTGCGCCATACATAAGCACAAACATATAAGTGAGGAACGACAGACCCAATCCGATTATCTCGCCAAGCATGGCCGACGACACTTTCTCTTCACCCTCTTCGCCCCACTTCACGCTCTTCGACGAGAGGCTGACCTTGCACTGATCGATGATGTCGGCAAGACTGTCGATGCCATACGACTGTATGCGTTCCTGCTCAAGCATCGGACGAAGCGCGGACTTGATGTCGCGTTCGAGAGAAGAGTTGATGGCCTGATCAGAATAGACGTAGAAAGTGGTGCTGGTCGAAAGGTCGGCTGGAATCTGGACAATGGCACTAAGCCCCTGTCCTTCCTTTTCGTTTTGGAAATAAGAGTACAAATCCGTACCCTCAAGATTCTCACTTACCTTGACGAAATGATAGTCTTCGGTGTCTTGGATAGCTGCAGCATAGACAGCACCTGGATTGTTGTCGATGATTGCGACATTTTTCTTCTCATCGCTCTTCACATTGGCAAGGAAAGCCGGCAGGATAGCAACGAGTGCAACCATAAGTATAGGTAGAAGGATTGTAGTGAAAATAAACGACTTCTTGGCTACAATCTGCATATATTCACGCTGAATGATAAGTCCTAATCTGCTCATAATTCTTATTCGCTAACGGTTTGTACGAAAATCTCATGCATCGACGGCAAAATCTCGTGGAAGCCTAACAGGTCGTATTCCTCGTTGAGTTTGGCGATGGCATCGTGATTGCTCATTCCCTCAGGCACCTTGTATTCGAAGGTCGTGCCATCTGTGAGATTGACCTCGAAGATACCTTTCTTGTATTTCTGACGGATATCCTTCACCTTACCCTGGAGCACTATCTCCGAATGATTGATGAGCGAAATCTCGTCACAGACCTCCTCGACCGACGACATGTTGTGGGTCGAGAAAAGCACTACCGAGCCTTCATCCTTCAGACGGATGATCTCTTTCTTGAGAATCTCGGCATTCACAGGGTCGAAACCTGAGAATGGTTCGTCAAAAATCAGCAGTGGTGGACGATGTATCACAGTAGCGATGAACTGAACTTTCTGAGCCATGCCTTTCGACAGGGCTTCAAGCTTTTTGTTCTCCCATTCGGTGAGCTCAAATCTCTCTAGCCATTCCTTCATCCTCAACTTAGCATCCTGTTTTGTCATGCCATGCAGACGAGCAAGATACACAATCTGTTCTCCCACCTTCATCTTCTTGTAAAGACCACGTTCCTCTGGCAGATAGCCGATCTTGGTGATGTCGGCATCGGTCATTACCTTTCCGTTCATCAGCACCTCTCCGCTGTCGGCATGAGTGATGCGGTTGATGATACGGATAAGACTGGTCTTTCCGGCTCCATTAGGACCCAACAGTCCGTAGATTGAACCTTCTGGAACCTCAAGGCTTACGTTATTCAAGGCAACATGACCTGAATACTGCTTGCTTACGTTCTTAACTTCGATAAACATTTGTAAATTAATTATTATTGTTATTTTGGGTTAGCTGGTGTTAAAAGGGAGATAGCGGGTGATAAAGGACGAATGTAGATTTGTCGAACCCAATGCACTCCAACTGTAGGACAACTATTGTCCGTTATCTCCTAATAACCCCAGCTAACTCCTGTTATCTCCCATAAATAATCATCTTCCTTCCCTCTTGAGCTGTTCGATGAAGTTGCCTATCTTTTCGAGCTCCTGAGGGATATTGATCTTCTGCGGACAATGCGAAAGGCAAGCATTACAATGGATGCAATGGTCGGCCTGACGCAACGCAGGGATGGTACGGTTGTAGCTGATAAGGTAATTGCGACGGAGCCGCTTGTAGTTCTCATCACCCTGTTCGTTTGGCATCGTGCCCTCGTTCACAAACTTGTTGTAATGCAGGAGGATGCCAGGGATGTCGAGACCATAAGGGCAAGGCATGCAGTACTTGCAGTCATTGCACGGTATGGTAGGGTACTTCAAGATGAGATGTGCTGCCTCTTCGAGATACTTCATATCCTCGTCGGTCAAAGGTTCGAGCGGACAATAGGTGCGAAGATTGTCTTCGAGGTGCTCCATATATGTCATGCCCGAAAGCACAGTGAGGATGTTGGGATATGTGCCGAGGAAGCGGAAAGCCCATGAAGCGGCACTGTCGTTTGGACGACGCTGCTTGAAATGGGCAATCACATGATTAGGCAGTTTCGAGAGTCGTCCACCAAGCAATGGCTCCATGATGATGATAGGGATATTGCGCTTGGTAAGCTCCTCATAGAGATAGCGGCAGTTGCCAGTGATCCAATCGACATAGTTCATCTGGATCTGCACGAAGTCCCAGTGATACTGTCCTTCATCGTGCATCTTCATCACATGGTCGAACACCATGTTGTCGCCATGATAAGAGAAGCCGAGGTTGCGGATCTTGCCTTTCTTCTTCTCTCCGACAAGGAAATCGAGAATGCCGTTGCGGATATATCGCTTGTCGAAGTCCTCCATGCTGCCTCCGATGCTGTGGAGAAGCATATAGTCGATATAATCGACCTGAAGTTCGGTAAATGACTTATTGTACAAGGCAATCGATGCCTCACGGCTCTTCTGCTGTTCTGCGAAGTTCGACAGCTTGGTAGCGATGAAATACTTGTCGCGAGGATGACGCTTGAGTGCGATGCCTGTAGAACGTTCAGAAAGTCCGCGAAGATAGGCAGGACTCGTGTCGAAATAGTTCACGCCATGTTCGATGGCAGTATCTACGAGACGGTTCACAGTCTCCTGATCAATCACGCCTGTCTTTGGGTCATTTGGCCAACGCATACAACCATAACCAAGGATAGAGACTTTGTCGCCACATTCATGATTGATACGGTAGGTCATATCACCGATTGGCTTGGTGCCAGAACCAGCGGGGTCGATGTTTTCGATCATAGCAGAGCCTGCACCACCAGAGCAGCTGTTCAATGCCGAAGTCGCACCTATCACAGCAGCTCCAGCTCCCATACGCTTCAAAAACTCACGTCTGTCAATGTTCTTTTCCATAATATTCATATTTAAAGTGTACGGTGAACTTCAATACCTTCGACATAGATGGCTGAGAATGGGCGTGCAGGACAGAGGTTCTCGCATGCGCCACAGCCTATGCATTGCTCATCATTGACCACAGGAATCTTGAGCGATTTCGGATTATTAGGGTCGGAAGGAACCATGGTGATGGCACCAGAAGGACAATGACGAGCGCAGTTGCCACAGTTCTTGCCATCGGTGAGTGGGATGCAGTTCTTCTCTACCCAGACAGCACGTCCTATCTTGGTGCTTGCCTTGATGGCCTTGGCTTCCTCATGATCGGCAGCGAAAGGCTTGATCGCGCCAGCAGGGCACACATCCGAGCAACGGGTGCATTCAGGACGGCAGTAGCCTCGTTCGTAGGATGCCACTGGCTGCATCATGTCGAGGAGCCCGCCAGAAGGACGGAGCACTCCATTTGGACATTCTGAGACACAGAGCTGACAGCCTGTGCAATGCTGTGCCATATTGCGGAGAGAGATGGCTCCTGGAGGAACGACCTTGGTCTGACGCTTGATGATCTCCTTGTCGAGGATGGCAGCAAATCCGCCATCTGTGGTCTTCTCCTGAGCCTTGAGAGCTGCACCTACGGTTACAGCTGCTGTGGCTGTAAGGAAGGCACGACGAGTCGGCTGCTTGATATCTTTAGCAGATGATGTCACATTGCCCGATGGTTTCTTCGCAAGGCTATAAGTGATTGCCTGTTTCTTGCACTTTTCGATGCAGTCGAAGCAATCGACACAGCGAGAAAGATCGACCTTATGGTTCTTGAAGTCGATGGCAGCAGCCTTGCAGTTGCGCGAACAAAGGCTGCAGCCGTTGCACTTGGTCTCGTCAATGCGTATGCCAAAGAGCGAGCGGTGAGACAATGCTCCGAGCACGGTGCCCACAGGACAAATGTTGTTGCAATAGGTACGACCGTGCATCCACGCCAAAATCACTAGCACGACGAAGGTCACGCTGGCGATGATGAGCACTGGAAGTGAGCGCATCCAGACATCGACACTATAGAAAGCATAGCTGTCGTATCGTTCAGCAAGATAGGCAAAGAAATTGTTGGCCAGCATATAGAGAGGCTGAAGGAGCATCGTCACCATTCGGCCAAATGCACTGTATGGGGCAAGAATCTGGACAAACGAGCCGGCACCTGCAAGAAGAGCGATGACGAAGACCACTAGCACCGAGATGCGGAGGATCTTGTGATTAGGACTATAATTGAAGCGTCCGGCTTTCTGCTTGGTGTGGGCCTTGGCACTTATCCATGAGACGATGTCCTGAAACACTCCCAATGGACATATCACACTGCAGTAGATACGTCCAAAGATAATGGTTAGTGCGACAAGGAGCACCACTACTCCCACATTGACAGCCAATACGGCTGGCAGGAACTGCAGCTTTGCCATCCATCCGAACCACAACTGTGCCGTGCCGGTGAAGTCAAGAAACAGCCAAGTCAGCCCCAAAAGAAAGACAGAGGCTAATGCTACTCGTATTTTCTTTAGCATAATAGTATTGTTAATTTTGTAAGAGATAAAAGGAGTTAGCGGAAGATAACACCCTAAGCTAAGCTATAAGTCCCAATAGTTTCTGATAATATATTAAGAGAAACTATTCTTGATCTTGTTGATGAACTTCTCGAATGCCGACTTGTTGGCTCCGAAGTTCTTACGGTCGCGAAGACTCTCAATAATTTTCTTCTCGTCATTGTCGAGCGACTCAGGCACATAGACCGAGATGTTGATGATGATATCGCCCTTGCCATAGCGGTTGACAGTAGGCAAGCCCTTGCCTGCCAAACGTATCTGAGTGTTAGGCTGTGTTCCTGCAGGAATCTTCACCTTCTCTGTTCCTTCGACGAGAGGCACCTCTACCTCTCCTCCGAGTGCGGCAGTAGGGAAATCAAGGAGCAGGTTGTAGATGAGGTTGTTATCGGCACGGATGAACTTTTCCTGCTTTTCCTCATCAATCAGTATGAAGAGGTCGCCTGGTCGTCCGCCGTTAGGAGCGGCATTGCCATAGCCCGACATCGACAGCTGCATACCCTCGGCAACGCCTGCAGGTATCTTAACATCTATCACCTCCTCGCCCATCACAACGCCTTGACCATTGCAATGCGAGCAGCGGGTCTTAATCTTCTTTCCAGTGCCGTGGCAGTCAGGACAAACCGACTCGGTCTGCATTCTCCCGAAGAGGCTATTGACTGTCTGAATCACTCGACCGCGTCCCTTGCACTTGCCGCAAGTCTCATAGGCAGTTCCATCCTTGGCGCCAGTGCCATAACAGTGTTCACACTCTACATATTTCTTGATCTTGATATGTTTCTCTACGCCATTGGCAATATCCTGAAGAGAGACTTTCACCCTCACGCGGATATTCGTTCCTCGCGAATGAGGTCCTTCGTCGTCAAATCCCGAAAAGCCACCACTTCCACCAAAGAAGGAGTTGAAGATGTCGAAAGGATTGAATCCACCTCCCCCAAAGCCACTCGCTTGAGGGCCATCGAAACCAAACTGGTCATAGTTCTGTCTTCTCTGCGGGTCGCTCAACACCTCGTATGCCTCAGCGACCTTCTTGAACATCTCCTCAGCTGTCTTGTCACCAGGATTTTTGTCAGGATGATATTTGACAGCCAGTCTTCGATATGCTTTTTTAATTTCGTCGTCAGTGGCGTTTTTGCTCACGCCCAATACCTCATAATAATCTTGTTTTTCCATTTTCATACTTTTTGACACGCGCAAAATTAATACATTTAAATAAATAAGCAAATATTAAATGTGAAAAAGTGCGCACATTGCATCAAAACGTTCCATTGTGGCAGTTCCATGTTTCATCATAGACTTACGAACTTTCTCGATGTCTTTTTCCTTCATACTACCCGATTTCGAGAAGAACTTATCGGCAAGACACACGATTTTCTCTTCCAGAGTCTCGGGCAGAAAGTCTTGTTCGGGGATAGGGAGACGTTGCTGACGAATCTCTGCAGCGGTGAGACCACAACCGGTATGCCGTTCGCAAATTCGCGCAATAGCTTCAAGATCCAGGCAGTGGTTCCGACCATAATCTCTCAGCATCTCTGCACCTATCGTTCCATGGGCTATGTAGTGTCTTGTACCGTGACAATGGATGTCAGGAGCATTACATTCCCTTATGCCCACATCATGCAAAAGGGCGCCATTGACTACGGTTTCAATATTCACCTTGGCCGATAATTCAGGAATATGGCTCAAAATATCGAGAGCTTTGTCCTTGACTTGATTGCTATGTCTGAGCAATAATGTCTTCAAAGGCGAATCTTCTGGATAGAAATAATCTATGATTTGCAATGCATTTATCATTTTTGCGATGAATAATTTGTCAATTCGATAATTTGAATTATATTTGCGCTTGCAAAAATAGCACTTTTATTTTTGACATACACAATAAATGAAAAATATTTCTATTTTTTGGTCATTTTTCCTTATGTTTGCCTTCATTCCCCTTAGAATGAGTGGGCAAACCGTGCGCGCTGGCGCTGACAGGCTTGAAGAATATCTGCCCATTCTCGAAGGTAAGCGCGTTGGGCTGGTGGTCAATCAGACCAGCGTCATTGCCTCGCCCGATGGTGTTCTTGTGCTTCTCCCCGATTCGCTACTGCACAGAGGTGTAGATGTGCGCTGCATTATGGCTCCCGAACATGGCTATTATGGTGCAGCAGGTGCTGGAGAGCATATCTCGACCACCGATGATGCCAAGACCGGACTGAAGATATATTCCCTCTATGGCAAGACAAGGAAGCCTCAGCCAGAGTGGCTGCAGGACCTTGACATAGTGGTGTTTGACATTCAGGATGTAGGTGCGCGTTTCTACACCTATCTCTCGACCATGAAGAACGTGATCGAGGCATGTAGTGAGTGTGACAAGCAGCTGATGATACTCGACCGGCCAAATCCCAACGACACCATTGATGGCCCAGTGCTTGACATGAAATACAGTTCGTTTGTTGGCGTAATCCCCATTCCTTTGCTTCATGGCTGCACACTTGGAGAACTGGCACAGATGATAGTTGGTGAAGAATGGGCTGCCATCGCCAAGCCTTTGATTGTCGTTCCATGCAGCGGATGGAGCCATGGACAGGAATACGCTTGTCCGATAGCACCTTCTCCTAACCTGCCAAATGCTCATGCCATCAATCTGTATCCGAGTCTATGCTTGTTCGAGGGAACACAAGTGAGTGTGGGCAGAGGCACTGGTCGGCCATTTGAGATATATGGACATCCAGACATGAAGGGCGATTATTGCTTCACTCCACGCCCTTCGGCATCGAATAAGTATCCACTGCAAAATGGCAAGACTTGCTATGGAGAGAATCTGGAGAACATCGGACGATTGTCGGGTTTTTGTCTCGACTATCTGCTCAATGCACATCGTCAATTGGGCAATGGTTTCATCACATCGGTGAGTTTCTTCGACCGTCTGGCAGGAACCGACCAACTGAGAAAACTGATCACCGAAGGAAAGAGTCAGACAGAAATCCGAAGCTCTTGGCAGGAAGACCTTGCAGCCTATCGTCAAAAGCGACAGAAATATCTAATTTATAAAGAATAAATATGCGTTCGCTAATATCGATATTCAAAAACTCGTTGCGCACAATAGCAGTCATTGTGTCGCTAGTTTTCGTATGTCTGTATGTTGCGGCACATTACAACCTAAGTGGATACTTGGTCAAAAACGTCTTGTCAGAAGATTTGTCGAATTATCTTGGCACAGAGGTGCAAGTGGATAATGCCGAAGTGGATGTCTTCAACCAGATAGTGCTCGAACAACTCCTTGTCAAAGACCTCGATGCAGACACACTTCTCTTTGCCCGACGAGCTAAGGTATCGTTCAACCTTCTTCCACTTTTGAAAAGGAGACTGGAGATATACTCAATTCAATTCATCGACTTTGATATTAATCTCTCGCGGAAAGACTCTCTCTCTGCCCCAAACTACAAATTCATCGTCAATCTGCTCGCTAATTCAGAAAGCGACAACAGCAGACTCGATGCCATCAGCATAAACTCTATCCTGATGCGCAATGGTTCGGTGTCGTTTGACAATTATCATAAGCCTCAAAACAAATATATCATTGACCCAAACCACCTACAGTTAAACAACATTAGTTCGAATTTGAAGATATCGAGTTCGAAGCATGAGGGTCTGAATGTCAAGATCAAGAGACTTGCCTTCGAAGAAGAGTCAGGACTGAGCGTAAAGAAATTGTCGGCTCAGCTTTCTCTCGACTCCCAACAGGAACAACTCACCTTGGACGGCCTAACTGTTGAATGCCAGCAGACAATAGACCGCCAATATCTTGCCGACATAAAACTTAGCGGCAAGGCTACATATTCCAACCAACAAGTCAACGCCGACATTGAGCACC
>SAMEA3663257__coassemble_436_pt1 | contig 39462 bp, 33 predicted proteins | sample SAMEA3663257__metabat2_low_PE_015 | metagenome-assembled genome bin SAMEA3663257 (sample SAMEA3663257) | pig gut metagenome | biome: pig gut; feature: pig-associated habitat; material: faeces | place: China | collected 2013 | reverse complement strand
TGAGCACCCGCAACGTCGATGACTTGGTGAAGAAAGAACGTGAGCACGAACGACTGCTGCAAGAGGTGAAAATCGCAAAATCGGAAACCGAGAATAAGGCAAAGACCGATTTCCTCTTCAACATGTCGCACGACATACGCACCCCGATGAATGCCATCATGGGCTTCACCGAACTCATGCGCAAGAACATCGACAACAAAGCCAAGCTGCTCGATTATCTCGACAAGATCGACTCGTCGAACAAGTTCCTGCTTTCGCTCATCAACAATGTGCTCGACATGGCTCGCATCGAGAGTGGCAAGGAGTCGCTCGACGAAACCACTGTCGATTCTGAGGAATTCTGCCATTCGCTCTTCGACCTGTTCAGCTCGCAGATGCAAGAGAAGAACGTGACATTCGTACACAAGCTCGACATCAAGAGCAAGCGCATCATCGGCGACCCGACAAAACTGAGACAGATCGTGGTGAATGTGCTCAGCAATGCCCTCAAATATACGCCGTCGGGAGGACAAGTCACCATGACAATCACCGAAATGCCATCGGAACGGCCACAGAGCGTCGTCCACAAGATTGTGATCGAGGACACAGGCATCGGTATGTCAAAGCAGTTCCTGCCACATCTCTTCGACGAGTTCTCGCGCGAACGCACCTCTACGATCAGCAAGATACAGGGTACAGGACTCGGCATGCCTATCGTCAAGCGTCTGGTGATGCTGATGAATGGCACTATCGAAGTAGAAAGCAAGTTGGGAAAGGGCACACGATTCACCATCACCATACCATTCCGCATCTCGACAGAGAAACATACGGTGGGCGAAGTCACGCCAGAACAAATATCAAGGGAACTGTCGGGCAAGCGCATCCTGTTGGCCGAAGACAACGACCTGAATGCCGAGATAGCTTGCTCAATTCTGCAGGAAGAGGGATTCGTGGTGGATAGAGCCGAGGATGGCATCGTATGCGTGGATATGCTCAGCAAGTCGGCTCCTGGCTATTATGACCTGATTCTGATGGATATACAGATGCCAAACATGAATGGCTACAAGGCAACACGTGTGATACGTAATCTTGAAGACCCTGTCAAGGCCAATATACCTATTGTGGCAATGACAGCCAATGCGTTTGAGGAGGATAAGAAGAATGCTCTCAATGCAGGCATGAACGCCCATCTGGCAAAGCCTATCGACCTCGCTTCGCTCAATCACACGTTGCTCACTATTATGTCGTGAGCCCTCAGCATTGGCTATATTCCTTCAAGCCCACCTTGATGCTATCGACAAATGAGCGTGACACGGGGACGATCAGTTCGTTGACATCGAGCAGGAGCGAGAGCCCTGCACTCGTGGTAACGGCGTATTTGACGTGTGAGAGGTTGACCATGAAAGCACGGTGGCAACGCACGATATTGGTGAATGGCAGCAATTGCTGATCGACAACCTTCATTGTCGAACGTATCGACTTGGTCTTGAGCTTGCCATCGTTGATATAGGCAATATAGAGATTGTTGCTCTCGACAGTGATGTAGAGTAAATCGACAGGGCGCACTGTGAGCGACTCGTTGGTGGCGCTTTCGATTACGATCGGCTTTTCAGGATCGGCCTTTGGCAACTTCACAGGGATATGTACCAATGCGGCGTTTGGATCCAGTTTCAGCTTATTCTCTTCTTCTTTTTGCTTCTTTGCAATCTCTTCGGCAGCGGCGAGTGCTTCATTCAGTTCGTCCTTCAGCTTGTTCAGAACTCTGCGGTTACGGCGACTCAGGAATATCATTATGGAAGAAACGACCAGCAACAACGCGAAACTGATGGCAACGACCCACCATAGCTGATGTCTTGTCTTGTCGAGAGTGGCTTCAACCTCTTCCTTCTCGATGCGAATAGGTGCAGTCATCACTTTCAGGTTCTGCTGTGCACGTTGCAGAGAGTCCTGGATGTGATTGAAACGACCCATGTAGAAAAGCGAAAGTTCGGTGTCCTTCAGGAGGTCTTTGCTAATGAGGTAGCCAAGCTGAGCTGCATTCTGACGTGTCACAGGATTGGCACTGCTGAAATCATTCTCGACCACCATCATCGCCTTGGCAGCTATATCTTCAATTTGAGAAAGAAGAGCACGGTCGTGGGTCTCCTCATATTCGGCACGCAGCTTCTTGCCGACTTTGCGGTAAGCATCGGCCAGAGTAGAATGTCCGCGTTTTTGACGCGAAGGCTCTTTCGCCTCGACAACATATATGAGGCTATCGGCAATCAGAGCATAATGCAGGGCAGAATCGGCTTTCTGTGCGCGTGAATAGAATGCCGACAGCTTGTCGTTGGCACGCATCATGCCATCTACATTGTTGTGGGCAGTGGCAATGCTGAGCGCCTCTTGAGACAATGCAATCGACTCGCGGTAGCCGTTTTCGAAGTCGTGATTCGCTTCACAGATAGAATCGGAATGCCAGCAATGAGCCATAGCAAGGTTGAGCAGAGCAATCACCTCCTCGCGTGCATCACCAGATTTCTGCGCCTCAAGGCAGTATTTCTGACCCCAATCGAGAGCTTCCTGAAAAGCATGGCGAGAATTCATCTCGGCAGCGATGCGCTGATAGATCTGGGCAGCAAGCTGATGGTTGTCGGTCTTCTCGATTGCCTTGGCGGCAGTGAAATAGCATAAGGCCTTCAACTCCTCGTCACCGATTTTCAGCTGATCGTAGATTGCGCCTTTGAGATAATTGACCTGTGCCTTGCGCAGGTTGCTGTCGCCGTCGTTGAAATAGTGATATGCATGTTCGAGCGACTCGATGTCGAATGTCTTCTCATATCTGGCATATTTGATCCAGTTGTCTATCAGATAGTATCTGGCAATGTTTGCTTCGCTTGAGGTGGGCTTAGGCATCTCGCTGAGCATAGTTGCTGCAGAATCAAGATTGACCATCATCACTTCCTCAACCTTGTCAAGCTGTTCGGATTCAACCTTCGAATCACACGCCACAAAGAAAAGGCTTAATATTAAATAAGGTAAAATAATCTGTTTCATAGGTCCGAAGTTAGCAATAATTATTGAAATTTTCTTAAAAACGAAGCAAAAAACGCATCCATTCGTCACAGAATTTTACCATTCGTCACAGAAACCTGCCATTCGTTGCATTTTTTCTGCCGTTCGTCACAAAAATTTGGCAGTGTTACTTTTTTGTCACAACTTTGCATCGTCAAACAAATGACAGAGATTTTAGACTTATCATAATAATATTGAAATTATGAAAACATTGAGAAGAAGTATTTACGGCCGCTGGATTGGTGGTGTATGCGCTGGAATAGCCGATTATTTGGGTATTGATCCAACGGTGATCCGTCTTATCTGGGCACTATTGTTTTTCTGTGGGGGCACAGGCTTGTTGGCTTACGTGATCTGTTGGATAGGCATCCCAGAGGAATCATATACTGACTCAGGATCTGATCGCCGCTTGACATAAAGATATAGATGATTGGGAAGAGGAGAAAAATGCTTTTTACTTTTTTGAATGATGAAACATAATAGGTTTAAGATAAAAGAATTCTCCCAATTGTGTCAGGTCACGGTCAAGACTCTAAGACATTATGAGAAGATTGGGCTTCTTGTGCCCAATGAAGTTGATGCCTGGACGGGCTATCGATACTATGATGTCTCGCAGATGCAGACGTTGCTGAATATAAGACGTCTGAAGATGATGGGTTTCTCGCTCGAAGAGATACTCGACCTCTTTGCCGCAGGATATATTAATCCGTCGCAGGAACTTATCGACGAGAAGATTGCAGCATGTCGCACCGAACTCGACATGTTGCAGCATCGTCTTCATGACTTGTTGGCAATGCGACAATGGATTGACAAAATCAGCATGATGGATAGATTTGAGATCCAGTCGCTGCCAGAAATCATTGTCGCATATCATCGAGAGGTGATACCGACTTATGATGACCTGGGTCGCCTCTGTTATGAGAAGATAGGTCCCGAAATGATGCGTCTGGGATGTAAGTGTGCGCAACCCGGCTATTGCTTTACGGTCGAATACAACGAGTATCGCCCCACAAATATCGACATAGAATATTGCGAACAAGTCGAAGAGATGATGCCCGAAAGCGACATACTGAAGTTCAAGGTGCTTCCCGCTATTCCCAAAGCCCTATGCATGAAGCATGTTGGCCGCTACGACAAGTTCTACGAGAGTTTTGTCGAAGCCTTTCAATATATGGAGCAACATGGCTACAAACTGGCAGGTCAGCCACGTACGAGCTATGTCGATGGAGCGTGGAATCAGGAAGACCCCGACAAATGGTTGTCGGTGATTCAGATTCCTGTTTTATCCTCTTAGAAGGTAAAAAAGAGTTTTTATGAGTGGAAAATGTGTTACCTAATGTTAAAATTTCAGGAATTGATGTGCCTAAATCTTAAAAAATGTTCACAAGCGCTATTTTTTTGAATCAATAAGTGAATTCTAATAAAAGAATTCCAATTTTTTTCGTTACCTTTGCAGCCGTAAATAGCTCTAAATGATAAATTCCTGTGTTAGAAGCAGAGTGAATATTCAAGAGTATTGTGTTAATAATAAAATGAAAGATAAATTATTAGTCCCAGATTATTTATTTGAGGTAAGTTGGGAGGTATGTAATAAGGTGGGCGGTATTTATGCCGTGTTGTCAACCAAGGCTGCTACATTGAAGGCTTCTTTGGCTGATAATCTTGTTTTCATTGGTCCTGACATTTGGGATCAACAGCCTTCTCCATTTTTTATTGAGGGTGCAGCTGCGCCACAATTGACCAAGTGGGCTCAGATAGCAAATGCTGAGGGTCTCAAGGTGCGTGTCGGCCGTTGGGATATCCCTGGACAGCCACAAGTGGTGCTCGTTGATTTCCGTCCTTTCTACGCTGTCAAGAATGCCGTATATGCCCAGATGTGGGAGTGGTATGGTGTTGATTCGATGGCTGCATACGGAGATTACGACGAGGGATGCACTTTTGCCTATGCCTCGGCACTTGTAGTTGAGAGTCTGTATAAGCATAATTGTCCTCAGCGCAGCAAGGTGATTGCTCACTTCAATGAATGGACAACCGGTATGGGTGTCCTCTACCTCAAGCGTCAGCTGCCTTCGGTGGCAACTATCTTCACAACTCATGCAACATGCGTGGGTCGTAGCATTTGTGGCAACAATAAGCCACTCTACGACTATCTGACTGGCTATCATGGCGATCAGATGGCCGACGAATTGAATATGCGAAGCAAGCACAGCGTCGAGAAGCGTGCTGCACAGCAAGCCGATTGCTTCACGACGGTGAGTGAGATTACGGCTGCCGAGTGCAATCAGCTGCTCGAGCGTATGCCTCTTGTCACCCCTAACGGCTTTGAGGCAGGATTTGTGCCAAGTGGTGTCGCTTTTTCGCGTGTGCGTCGCGAGAGCCGTGCGGCATTTTCGCGTGTTGTAGAAAGCCTGACAGGAGCCGTTCCCGCCGATGATGCTCTCTTCATAGGAACAGCAGGTCGATGTGAATGGAAGAATAAGGGCCTTGATGTCTTTCTCGACAGCATTAATCGCTTGCGCAACCACACTCCAAATCGCGAGATCGTGGCTTTCATCATGGTTCCTGGCTGGGTAAATGAGGCGCGTGCAGATGTGAAGTCTCGATATATCAGCTCAGCTTCGTTCGAGACCCCTGTAAGCGACCCTGTGTTTACCCATGCGGTTCATAATTACTACGAAGACGTCATTCTGAAGCGTATTCATGAGTTGGGATTCCACAATGACAAGAACGATAAAGTCAAGGTCATCTATATCCCCTGCTATCTGAACGGAGACGACGGGTTGATCAATCGCACATATTATAATATGTTGGCAGGACTTGATCTCACCGTTTATCCATCATACTATGAGCCATGGGGTTATACGCCAATGGAAAGTTGCGCATTCGGAGTGCCAACCGTAACTACAAGTCTCTCTGGCTTCGGTATGTGGAGCAAGTCGATCGGTCGTGGCAATGAAATCTCGGAAGGTGTAGTCGTTGTCGGTCGAAACGACTCAAATTATGAGTCGGTGGTGAACGACATCAGCAATGTGATCTTTGCCTACGCTTCGCAATCGGCTGTTGATGCCAAGCCTGCGCGTCAGGAAGCCAAGAAGATTGCTGCCCGTGCTGCTTGGAAGAACTTCATCAAGTATTACGAGATTGCCTTCGACGAGGCGTTGCGCAACACCGCACAGCGAATTGGAGGCTGATTTTCAGAGATAAGAAATCCAGTGTTAAGCAAATTATAGTAACTAATCTTATATTATTTAATTTATGAAGGTAAAAGTTTGTAATACCAACGCACCTGCATGGCGTGATATTACTGTAAAGTCGAACATGCCTGCAGCCCTCGACGGCTTGTATAAGGTAGCTCACAACCTCTGGTGGGCATGGAACACAGAGGCTCGTAACCTGTTCCGTGAACTCGACCTCGACACTTGGCGAGCAACTGGTCACAACCCTGTAGCCGAACTCAACGCTCTCGGTTTCGACAAGCTCCAGACAATCGCCAACGATCCTGCTCTCATGGCTCGTATCAACAAGGTAGTTGCTGATTTCGAGGCATACATGTCAGAGCCAGTCAACAAGAACCGTGCAAGTGTTGCATACTTCTGCATGGAGTATGGTTTGACTGCTTGCTTGAAGATTTACTCTGGTGGTCTCGGTATCCTTGCCGGTGACTATGTTAAGGAGGCTTCTGATTCAAACGTAGATTTCTGCGCTATCGGTTTCCTCTATCGTTATGGCTATTTCACACAGACACTCTCGGCCGATGGTAGCCAGGAGGCTGTTTATGATGCTCAGAACTTCAACGAGCTCCCTATCGAGCCTGTAATGGAGAATGGTCATCAGATGGTTCTCGAAGTTCCTTATCACGATGGCATCATGGTTTATGCCAACGTATGGCAGGTTAACGTAGGTCGTGTCAAGCTCTACCTCCTCGACACAGATATGGATCGTAACTCTGAGTTCGACCGCTCAATCACTCACCAGCTCTATGGTGGTGACTGGGAGAACCGTATCAAGCAGGAGTATCTCCTTGGTATCGGTGGTGTGCTCCTCCTCAACAAGCTCGGCATCAAGAAGGATGTATATCATGCCAATGAGGGTCACGCTGCATTGATGAACGCTCAGCGTATGGCTGACCTCATCGAGAAGGAAGGTCTCAACTTCGCTCAGGCACTTGAGGTTGTTCGTGCAAGCTCACTCTATACTTGCCACACTCCAGTTCCTGCTGGTCACGACTATTTCGAAGAGGGTCTCTTCAGCAAGTACATGAGCCATTTTGCTGGCAAGCTCGGTATCGACTGGGCAGATCTCATGAACATGGGTCGTGAGAATCCAGGTGAGGGCAAGTTCTCTATGTCGGTATTCGCTCTCAACACTTGCCAGGAGGCTAATGGTGTATCTTGGCTCCACGGTGCTGTGTCACGCAATATGTTCCAGCCAGTCTGGAAGGGCTATGCTCCAGATGAGCTCCACGTAGGTTATGTTACCAATGGTGTTCACCACCCATCATGGGCAGCTTCTGAATGGAAGGCCTTCTATACTAAGCTCTTCGGTGCTGATTACTATAAGTCACAGACAGATCCTAAGATGTGGGAGAAGATCTATGAGGCAGATGATTCTGAAATCTGGGAGATCCGTAAGACTCTCAAGGCTAAGCTCTTCGACTATATCAAGGAAGAGGTTACTCTCAACCTCAAGAAGAAACAGGAGAACCCTGCAAAGATCATCCAGACCATCAATGGTCTCAATCCTAATGCGTTGACTATCGGCTTCGCTCGTCGTTTCGCAACTTACAAGCGTGCTCACCTGCTCTTTACCGATCTCGACCGTCTTGCCAAGATTGTCAACAACCCAGATCGTCCAGTACAGTTCATCTTCGCAGGTAAGGCTCACCCAGCCGATGGCGGTGGTCAGGGTCTCATCCGTCGTATCGTAGAGATCAGCCGTATGCCACAGTTCATGGGTAAGGTTGTCTTCGTCGAGAACTATGACATGGATGTTGCAAAGCGCCTCGTTTCAGGTGTTGATATCTGGATGAACACTCCTACTCGTCCACTCGAGGCATCTGGTACTTCAGGCGAGAAGGCTATCCAGAATGGTGTCCTCAATCTCTCTGTCCTCGACGGCTGGTGGTATGAGGGTTACAAGGAGGGCGCAGGTTGGGCTCTTACCGATAAGCGTACATTCCAGAACCAGGCACTTCAGGATCAGCTCGATGCTGAGACTATCTACACAATGCTTGAGACAGAGATCGTGCCTCTCTACTTCGCAAAGAACACTAAGGGTTACAGCCCTGAGTGGGTTAAGGCTATCAAGGACTGTCTCTACAAGATTACTCCTCACTTCACTATGAAGCGTCAGCTCGACGATTACTATGATCGCTTCTATCAGAAGGAAGGCGTTCGTGGTGCTAGGATGAATGCCAACAACTACCAGCTCGCTAAGGAACTTGCAGCATGGAAGGAGAAGGTGGTTGAGTCTTGGGATTCTGTTGAGATCAAGGATGTCAACATCCCTGCTGATCTTCAGGGTATTCCTGAGGTTGGTCAGACTTACACAGTCACAGTTACTGTTGATGGTAAGAACATCTCTGACAGCCTTGGTATTGACTTCGTAATCACTAAGAATACAGATGGTCAACAGAACGAGTACCGTGCATTCGAGATGGAAGTCATCAAGCGTGAGGGCACTCTCGTTACATTCGCTGTTACTGATACTATCAAGTATAGCGGTGCATTCAAGTACGGCTTCCGTATGTTCCCTAAGAATGAGGAGCTTCCACACCGTATGGACTTCGCTTACACTCGTTGGTTCTAATAGGATTCAGAATTCAACAAACATAATTGCGGGAGGTAGTTTCTACTTCCCGCTTTTTGTATATTTGACTGTATGAAATGGCCTTTATGGCAGAAAATCCTCTAATAATTTTGAGGTTTCAAGATAAATGCTTATCTTTGCACGCTTATTATGCATCATTGTGCAGAGATAAGCGTTTTTTGTGTTGAAAAAACTAATAAACAGAAAAATATGAATTTCAATTTTGTTAAGGAACTCGAATGGCGCGGCATGATCCATCAGGTAATGCCAGGCACCGAAGAGCAACTTCAGAAAGAGATGACTGCCGCATACCTTGGCATCGACCCTACTGCCGACAGTCTTCATATCGGACACCTTGTTGGTGTAATGATGCTCCGTCATTTCCAGCGTGCTGGCCATAAGCCTTTTGCCCTCATCGGAGGTGCTACAGGCATGATTGGCGATCCATCAGGAAAGTCAAAGGAGCGCGTGTTGATTGACGAGGATAAGCTTCGTCATAATCAGGAGTGCTTGCGCAAGCAGCTTGCCAAGTTCCTGGATTTTGACAGTGATGCCCCCAATGCAGCTGTGCTTGTCAATAACTATGACTGGATGAAGGAATTCACTTTCCTCGATTTCATCCGTAATGTCGGCAAACTCATCACCGTCAACTACATGATGTCGAAGGATTCGGTAAAACGCCGTCTTTCGGGTGAGAATGGTGCCGATGGCATGTCGTTTACCGAGTTCACATATCAGCTCCTTCAGGGTTATGACTTCCTTTATCTCAACGAGCATCACAACTGTAAGCTTCAGCTTGGTGGCGCCGATCAGTGGGGTAACATCACTACCGGCACCGAGCTCATCCGCAAGGTGACAGGCAATGAGGCATACGCACTGACTTGTCCTCTCATCACCAAGGCTGATGGCAAGAAGTTCGGCAAGACAGAGAGCGGCAATGTTTGGCTCGATCCAAAACGCACATCTCCATATAAGTTCTATCAGTTCTGGCTCAATGTGACCGACGAGGATGCAGCTCGTTATATCCGTATCTTCACCTCTCTGTCACGTGAGGAGATCGAGGCTCTTGAGAAGGAACAGGCAGAGGCTCCACATCTCCGTCCACTCCAGAAGCGTCTTGCCAAGGAGATCACTGTGCTTGTACACAGCGAAGCCGATTATGAGACAGCCGTTGCTGCTACCAACATGCTTTTCGGCAATGCCGACCCTGAGGCACTCAAGGCACTCGACGAGACAACACTCCTTCAGGTGTTCGAGGCAGTTCCTTCATTCGAGCTTTCAGCCGAGATCTTCGGCCAAGGCATGAAGGCTGTTGATCTTGCCACCGAGTGCATCCCTTCTTCTGAAACTCAGGATGTCAAGACAATATTTGGCTCAAAGGGCGAGATGCGAAAACTCGTTCAGGGCGGTGGCGTCAGTGTCAACAAGTCAAAGCTCGGAGCTTTCGATCAGTTGTTCACCAACGACGATCTCCTTCAGGGTAAATATCTTATCCTTCAGAAGGGCAAGAAGAACTACTTCCTTATCACAGTGAAGTAAAAATGTCTGGAGGGCTGTGTCAACCATGTTTATGAGAGGTTGATGTGCAGCCTTCCAGTTTTGTTATTTGCGGAAAATGGCAATAACCCATTCTCATTTTTTTTAATATACCTGCTTTGCTATCGCCTCGATGGCAAGGCTTGCGTTCATCGAATAGAAGTGGATGCTTGGCACATTGGCTGCTTTCAGTTCTTTCGATTGGAGCACTGCCCATTCGATGCCGACTTGCTTGACTTCGTCGTTGCTCTTGCACTTTGCCAATTCCTTGGCAAGAGGCTCAGGGAAGTCGATGTGGAATGTCTTGGGCAATACATCGAGATGCTTGATTGAACCGATAGGCTTGATGCCGGGGATAATAGGGACGGTGATGCCTGCTTCGCGGCAACGCTTCACGAAATCGAAATATTTCTCATTGTCGAAGAACATCTGTGTGACGATATATCCTGCTCCCTGTGCCACCTTGTTCTTCAAGGCTTCAAGATCGGTCTGCAGGTTCATGGCCTCTTCATGTTTCTCTGGGTAGCCAGCCACGCCATAAGTGAAAGGCACGTCGTTGATCATCTCATGCTTCTTTCCATCGAGCAGGTTGCCCGCATTGAAGTTGTTGACCAATGAACAGAGTTCGCTGGCATGAGAAAGACCACCAGGCATTGGTGTGAAACGCGCATCTTCCTTTGACTTGTCACCGCGCAGCAGGATCAGATCCATGATGCCGAGAAATGACAGGTCAATCAGTTCGTATTCGGTTTCCTGAGCAGTGAAGCCACTGCAGATGAGGTGAGGGACGGTAGGGATGTCGTACTTGTTCTTAATGGCAGCAGCAATGGCAACCGTGCCGGGACGATGACGCTCCTCCTGTCGAATGTAGATGCCAGGCTCCTTCTCGCGATAGATGAAGTCACTGCGGTGGGTCGTGATGTTGATATATGCGGGATTGAACTGACGCAGACGGTCGATGGTCTTATATATCTGTTCTATGCTATGTCCCTTCACAGGGGGAAGTACTTCGAACGAGAAAGCTGTCTCGTGCTGAGAATTGAGAAATTCGGCTACACTCATATCTGTTTTTGTTTATTTTACATACAAATATGGCAATTTTTTGCCAAACAACTACCATATTGACCGAAAAAAATATGTTTTTCAGCATATTTACGTCTGTGCAATCGGTTGTTGTGTTGTAAAACATACATTTTTATTTGTATTGACCGAAAAATGGCTGTATCTTTGCAACACCTTAAAGGATACATAACCATAACACGATACCTTAAATAACACAACCTGAAAAGAACCGATAAATCTTATACTCGAATTATTAAAAAACACAGAAAAAGTAATTGAAAGTTTCTTCTTATGAAGAAGAAAAAAAGGGCAGATCGCGAGATCCTCCCTTTTTTTATATCCTAAACATTGGGTAATCAAAAATTAACAGGTTACAGTATCTCGACCACAGTCACACCTGCACCTCCAAACTGCACATGTTCGTCGTGGAAGTTGACCGACCCTTTGAGTGAGGAGAGGTAGGTGCGTATCGCCTGACGCAAAGCTCCGGTACCAGTGCCATGAAGTATGCGCACTTGACTTATATCGAGGAGCATGGCATCATCGATGAAGAGGGTGACTGCCGAAAGAGCTTCGTCGGCACGCATCCCGCGCAGGTCGATTTCGTGTTTGAAGTTTAGTCGTCGCTGGCGTATTTCGTCGCTCACGCTTGGGTCATGAATACCGCCGACGATGCTGTTTTGTGCTTCCTGCCTGATTTGAGAGCGACTGACATGTTCCAGTCGTGACAAGTCGAGATTGGTTCGGATCATACCGAATGCGACCTGGCATTGCCGGCCATTGACCGACACGATCTGTCCGATGGTTGTCTGTCCCTTGAGTCGCACATTGTCGCCCACAAGGAATGGACGTTGAGGAACTTCTTCTTGCTTGTCCTTAGCGTTTGCGGCCTTTTTCTTCGACTCGGGCTTCTCTCCGGCTTTGTTCACTATCTGCTCTTTGAAAGTTTCCAGATTCTTTCGTATCGAGCGTGTCGCTTCTCGTTCGGCTTGCGCTTCCTTGATGTCCTTGATAGTGCGTTCGATGCGAGAATTGGCCTCTTTGAGCAATGCAGCTGCCTCGTCTCGAGCTTTCTGAAGCACTTCCTGACGTTTGTTCTTCAGTTCGCTGGCTTTCTCTTCGGCTTTGGCTATACGTTCTTCGAGGTCTTTCTCCTGCTGATGTATCTTCTGACGTTTCTGTTCCCAGTATCGCTTGTCGCGGCTGATATCCTGCAGGTACTTGTCCATATTGACATAGTCGCTTCCTACAATGGTCTTTGCCGTCTCGATCACGTCTTGAGGCAAGCCTATCTTGTGGGCGATCTCAATGGCAAACGAACTTCCAGGGTGGCCAATCTCAAGCTTGAACAAAGGGCGAAGTCCGTTGCGGTCGTATAGCATTGCGCCATTGACTATGCCTTGTGTCTCTTCGGCAAAATGCTTAAGATTGGTGAAATGGGTGGTGATGACACCATTTACCTTGGATTCGTTGAATTTGCCGAGCAATGCCTGTGCAATGGCTCCTCCAATCTGAGGTTCTGTGCCACTGCCAAACTCATCTATGAGGATGAGGGTGCGTTTGGTGGCATTGCGCACAAAGAACTTCATATTCTGAAGGTGGCTCGAATAGGTCGAGAGGTCATTGTCGATGCTTTGTTCGTCGCCGATGTCGATGAAGATATGGTCGAAGATGGAGCACAGAGAGTTTTTAGCCACAGGTATTGCCAATCCGCATTGCAGCATATATTGCAGCAATCCGAGAGTCTCAAGGCACACCGACTTTCCGCCTGCATTAGGACCAGAGATGAGCACGATACGCTGATTGCGGCGGTCGAGCATGATGTCAAGAGGCACGATTTCGCTTGCCTTGCCTTCGTTCTTATACCTTATATATAATAGTGGATGCTTGGCATGAATCCAGTCGAGAGAGCCGTCGTTCGACATCTGAGGCACCGTAGCCTCGATCCGTTCGGCAAACTTTGCTTTGGCTCGTACGAAATCGACTGTCGCCATGAAATCGAAGCTTGCCATGATGTCGGGCAGCATCGGACGTGTCTCGTTGGCGATGGCTGTGAGGATTCGGATGATTTCCTGCCGTTCCTCGCCTTCAAGTTCGCGTATTCGGTTGTTGGCATCTACCACCTCTGCCGGCTCGACATAGAGAGTCTTGCCTGTTGCCGACTCGTCGTGCACTATGCCGCGTATCTTTCGTTTGTTGGACGGAAGGACGGGTATCACGAGTCGTCCGTCACGCATGGTTGGCGTGACGTCTTTATCGACAATACCATCGCTCTGAGCCGAACGTAATATGTTGTTAAGCAGACGCGATATGCTGCTCATGGTGTTTGCAAGCTGACGACGGATGTCGGCAAGAGCTGGCGAAGCATTGTCCTTGATTTCGCCAGTAGGAGTGAGAGTGCGGTCAATCTTGCGGCACAGGTCAGGGAAGACCATCACATCGGTGGTGATAGCTTTCATCAGCGGAAAAGTCTTGCGCCCTTCCTCTTCTTTTGGGTTGAAAAACTTCACAAGGTCGATGATAGCTCCAAGCGAACGACGCAGGTTGAACAAATCGTCGGCTTCAAGAAAAGTGCCATGCAAACGCAGACGCTTCAGTTGTTCGGTAAGGTCGAAGAATCCATCGGTAGGCATCGGGGTCTTGCTTTCCTGCATGATCTCGATCATCTCTTTGACCAATGCGAGCTCATACTCGATGTCGCTGCGTTTGGTCATGAACTTCATCTGGTCGATGCGTGCCGACCCCAAAGGACATAACACTGCCCCTTTCAGCATTGTGCGGATCTTGTCGAATCCAAGTTTAGTCTCAAAATTATCCGGATAACACATCTTAATACCTAAACATCTTAAAGTCTTTACATCTGCTCGTAGTCTTTAGCCAAGCCACCTTCGCTTGTTTCCTTATATAGAGAAGGCAAGTCATGACCAGTCTCCTTCATGACCTCAACGACCTTATCGAACGATACGCGATGAGTGCCATCTGTGAAAGTCGCATAAATATTTGAGTCGAGAGCTCGTGCAGCCGCATAGGCATTACGTTCGATGCATGGAATCTGAACAAGTCCACACACTGGGTCGCATGTCATTCCAAGATGGTGCTCAAGACCCATCTCAGCCGAATACTCAATCTGTGCAGGACTGCCTCCAAACAGCTGGTTTGCAGCGGCGGCAGCCATGGCACATGCCACACCGACCTCGCCTTGACAACCGACTTCTGCTCCTGATATTGAAGCATTGGTCTTTACCACATTGCCTACGAGACCTGCTGTTGCCAACGCGCGGAGTATTCGCATCTCGCTGAATTCGCGGGTCTTCTGAAGGTGATAGAGCACAGCTGGCAGAACTCCGCACGAACCGCAGGTAGGTGCCGTGACAATCACCCCGCCAGACGCATTCTCTTCGCTCACGGCAAGGGCGTAAGAGAACACCAGTCCTCGGCTGCGAAGGTTTGCCTGAAAACCTGATGCCTTGATGAAATATGCCGAAGCCTTGCGGCGCAGGTTGAGCGGGCCAGGGAGCACTCCTTCGTTGTCGAGACCTCGTTCGACGGCAGCCTTCATCACCTTCCATACCTCACGCAGATAGTCCCATATCTCCTGACCTTCACATTCTTCGACATATTCCCAATAGCTTCGACCTGTCTTCTCGCACCAGAGCAGTATCTCGGTCATGGAGTTCATTGAATAGATGTCTGGTGTCTCGATGGTGCTTGTTCCCTCTTCTGCCAATGCACCTCCGCCAATGCTATATACTATCCATTCGTCAGAACGGGTGCCTTTTGCATCGATTGCGCAATATTTCATGCCATTAGGGTGGAAGGGAAGGAATGTCTTTGGCTCCCATATTATTGTCACGTCAGGGGTATGGGCATGTAACACGTCGAGAATGGCAACGTCGGTCATGTGTCCTTTGCCTGTTGCTCCCAAACTGCCGTATAGAGTCACCTCGAAGGCTGTTGCCTCAGGGTGTTTGCCAAGAAAGATCTCGGCTGCCTTGCGTGGCCCCATGGTGTGACTGCTCGAAGGCCCCATGCCAATTCTATATAGCTCTTTGATTGATTTCATAGTTCCGTTATTTTGAGATAATACTTACCCTTGTTGCGCAATAGCTTTCACGGGGCTGATGTTGGCCACCAAAGCCGAGGGCACAATGAGCACTAACAGGGCAATGATGACAGTGCCGATGTTGATGGCAAGGATTTCGAGGAAACCGGCCGAAACAGGTACCCACTCGAGATAGTAGCTCTCGGGGTCAAGCTTAATGATGTGGAAATAGTGTTGTATCATACAAAACCCTATGCCGACGATATTGCCTATCACAAGACCTTTGGCAATCAGGAAAGTGGCGACATAGAGGAACACCTTGCGCAACTGATAGTTCGAGCACCCCATCGACTTGAGGATGCCTATCATGCTTGTTCGTTCGAGGATGATGATGAGCAATCCGCTAATCATGGTGAATGATGCCACGGTGACCATGAGTATGAGGATGACCCACACATTGGTGTCCAAGAGGTCAAGCCAGCTGAAAACCTGAGGGTTGAGCTGAGTGATGGTTTGGACATGAAAAGCCGTGCCTCGACGGTCGTGCATGGCATTGATGGCAAAGATGAGGTCGTAGCATCTGTCGTCGAGTTCTGAGAAGTCGGCAATGTTGATTTCAAGACCGCTTGCCATGTCACTGTCCCAGCCATTACATTCCTGTAGCATCGGCAAGCTTCCTACTATCATCATCTTGTCGTATTCGTTGAAGTGCGACGAGTAGATACCCGTGATGTTCAGCTGTCGCGTCTTGATCGAGAGGTCGGCACCACCAAACTGAAACTGATTGACATTCTGGTCGGAGCGTATGAAATAAAGCCTTACCTTGTCACCGACCTTGAGCATCATCTTGTCGGCAATGTCTCGCGATACGAGTATGTCGCGATCTGTTTCAGGCAAAGAGCCTTCTTTGAGGTTTCTGCCGAAAAACGAGTCAGCATCAACCTCGTCTTGCCCTTTGATTACGACGGCAAGGAAATCGTTGCTGGTCTTGAGTACGGCAGGCTTGGTGGTATAGCGTTTTATGCTGGTGATGCCTTCGACTTTGCCGATGGCTTTCATTAGAGAGTCGTCGATGCAAATCGGTTCGGTTTCGTAGGTCTTGTTACTGGTCATGGCATGTATCTGCAGGTGACCTCCGAAGCCGATTGCTTTCTCTCGGATCTCTTTCTTGAACCCCACTACGATAGCGACCGATAAAATCATCACCACCAAGCCGATGGCAATGCCTGCGATGGCAATGCGAATAGCAGGTGGTGACACTCGCTGGGATTCATCTCCCTTCGAAAAATGTATGCGTCGCGCTATGTAGAGAGCAAATGACAAAATAGTCGATATTAGTTTAATACCTTAACATCTTCATATCCTAACACCTTCAGCCCTCTGCGTTCATCACTGTTGCCTGATAGACGGTCAGAGCTTTCTGCAATACGATGAGGGCATGTTTGAGGTCTTCTTTGTTCAAGACGTATGCCATGCGCACCTCGTTCTTGCCAAGTCCTGGAGTGACGTAGAAACCATTGCCAGGAGCCATCATGACAGTGCAACCCTCGAACTCAAAGTCCGAAAGACACCATGCGCAGAACTTCTCGGCATCATCGACAGGCAGCTTGACCATAGTATAGAATGCTCCCATAGGGATTGGCGAATAGACACCGTCGATGCGGTTAAGTCCGTCGATGAGGTACTTGCGTCGCTCAACATATTCGTTGTAGCAGTCGAGCATATATTCAGGATCGGCATCGATAGATGCTTCGGCTACAATCTGTCCGATGAGCGGTGGAGAGAGACGAGCCTGGCAGAACTTCATGATGTTCTGGCGCACCTTCTCGTTCTTGGTGACGATCGAACCGACGCGGATGCCTGTTTCGCTGTAGCGCTTTGACACAGAGTCGATGAGCACCACATTCTGCTCAATGCCCTCAAGGTGCATGGCAGAGATATATGGCGAACCTGTATAAATGAACTCGCGATACACCTCATCCGAGAAGAGATAGAGGTCGTGACGCTTCACGATGTCGCGTATCTGGTTCATTTCCTTCTGTGTATAAAGATAACCCGTAGGGTTGTTAGGGTTGCAGATCAGGATTCCCTTGGTGCGAGGTGTGATGAGTTTCTCAAATTCCTCGATAGGAGGGAGGGCAAAGCCTTCGTCGATGCTGGTCGGAACCGACTTGATGATTGCGCCGGCAACAATCGCAAACGACATGTAATTGGCGTAAGCAGGCTCTGGCACGATGAGTTCGTCGCCAGGGTTGAGACACGACATGAACGCGAAGAGCACCGCCTCTGAACCACCTGTTGTCACGATGATGTCTTCAAGATCAACATTGATTCTGAAACGATGATAGTAGTTGAGTAGTTTTTCGCGCAAAGGTTTGATACCTTCCGACGGAGAATATTCGAGAATCTTACGGTCAATGTGCTTGAGCGAATCAAGACCAGCCTGCATGGTGTTGAGGTCTGGCTGACCGATATTCAAATGATAAACCTTGACACCGCGAGCCTTGGCAGCATTTGCCAATGGCACGAGTTTGCGGATAGGCGAGAGTGGCATCTGTTTGCCACGTTCTGAAATATCTGGCATGTCTGTTATTTGATCAACTTAGTTTATTTTGATTCATATTGAATCGCAAAGATACATAATCTGTGGCTATTGTCCAAATAAATGCTCCGATTTTATCTTTTGTTTTTCAAATATGCGTTCAATGCGGCATGATAGCGAGCTGCATTTCGCAAATGTTCGCCTAAACTTGTCGCAAAATTGTGCGTTCCAGAGAAATCTTCCTTGGCGCACATATACAGATATTTGTGCGGCTTGCTGTTGAGCAGTGCATCGATAGTGCGCTTATCGACCATGCGGATAGGACCGGGAGGCAAACCTGTCACCTTATAGGTGTTATATGGTGAGTCTTTCTCAAGGTGCACGTTGAGCACACGGCGCAGCGAGAAATCACCAACGGCATATTTCACCGTAGGGTCGGCTTGCAGTGGCATTCCTATGTTGAGGCGGTTGAGGTAAAGACGCGCCACGACTCCGCGCTCTGCACGGTTTTGTGTCTCTTCTTCAGCGATGCTGCAGATAATGGTCGCTTGCTGTGGAGTGATGCCAAGGTCTTGTGCTTTCGCTTTTCTTTCGTCGTTCCAGAACTTACGGTGTTCCGCCAGCATCTTTCTCACGAAGCTGTCTGGTGTGATGTCCCAATATGCCTCGTAGGTGTCGGGCAGAAAGATGCCGATGACATTGGCGCTGTCTGTTTCGCATTCCGACAGAAAGCCTGGGTCGAGCATGGCATTGAGCATAGACACCGAGTCGCACATCAGCTTGCTGCTCATTTTGCCTGCCAGTTCAGTGACAAGACGAGCCTCATTGAATGTCACCTTGACAGGTGTTTGCTGATGACGCAATATCCGAGTCACTATCCTTGCCGCAGTCAACCCTTTTTCCAGATGGTAGGCACCATAGTTGTTGTCAAGCAAGCGTCCTTCCTTCTTTTCATAAATTTTCTGTGCCAGCTGCACATAACCCAATTCGTCGAGTGTCATGTCGCCCTTCTGTAGCTGCTGATAGATATCAGTAACAGTGGTGTTTGGATCGATAAAGACCCAGACATCACTATGCAGCACAGGCTTTTTCACGAGGTAATGATAACCATATCCCAAGAGTCCGCCAAGGGCGATGACGATGATTGCAGCAATCACCGTGACAATTACGACAATCTTCTTTTTCATCGTTATCGAAGTTTAGTATTTCTTATTGCCGTATTTCTCTACGCGCCAGTCATTGATCTTGCCGCTCCAGTTCAAGCCGAAGGCAAAATCATAGACATTGCCACAAGCATCGACATAGCATTCCATGTCGCGAGGCGTGTCTTCGGCTTGCAGCTCCACTGTCTTCATGTTGGCTGGCATCTGGAAAGGCAGCAATGCATAAGGCTCGGCCTTTCCTGTGACGATGTCAAGTATTGCCTGGTTCTGGACACTGAATGTCACGAGTATAGCATCGCAATATGGCTCGATTTCGCTCATCACCAGAGGGTTGGCGCAGTTCACCACCACGATCACAGGCTTGTCGCCCATCTCCTTGCGTGTCTGTTTCACGAGCTCCATGTCGCACCTGTTGATAGTGCGCACTCCCTTGCCCTTATAGCTGCGGTTGGCTGTCGCTTCAAATGGATCACCGCCAGCAAGGCTCTCCTCGCGTGCATCTTCGGCAATATAATCTGAATACTGGAGGCTGATTGGGTAGTAGCCGTTCTTAGGTTCAACCACTTTCTTGCCTTTTGGCTGGAAGTAGATGTCGTCTTCCTTGACAATCTGGTCGATAGGAGCATCGAGTGGAATATTCTGATTGTAAGCCTTGTTGTATGCTGCTATGGTCTGTTTCTTCAGTGCTGGATCAGAGAGAGCCTCGCTCACCTTATAGCCCCAGCCAGAAGCAGGAGAGTCGATGAAGACGATGGCGATGTCTGCATCGTTAGCAGAGGCAGCTTGTTCGAAGTATTTGTCTGCTATCTCTGCACTGACAGGGCTGATGATCTTGTCTTCCGACTTTCCGAAGAAGAACTGTACCCGACCCGGAACAAAACGTTCAGGGATATATGCCTTCAGCTTCTTGCTGTCCTTAAGAGGCAGAGTGTTGCCGTTGTTCTTTAGCATCACGATACTCTTGAGCTGGGCATCATAGCCAGCTGCCATGTACTCTGGGTTGCCGACAATCTTGCCTGTCTCTTCAGGATTCAGATAAGGGTTTTCGAACAAGCCTGTACGGAAGATGTTCAGGAGAAGACGTTCAGCCGACTTGCGGATACGTTCCAGCATCTTCTCTTCGCCCTGTTCGTTCTTCAGCATCTCGAAAGCTGCCAATACGGGCTCTTTGTCATCGTTGCCGCCAAACTGGTCAACACCTGCCACGATAGCCATGTAGTGGCGTTCGGCAACGGTCAGCGATTCTACTCCCCAAGGTTTTCCGCTGTGGATGCCTGGATTGATCACGTCGGCTGTCACACCCCAGTCGGTGCAGACTACACCTTCATAGCCTACCTCCTTGCGAAGCTGTTCGCCGATGATCTCCTGGTTGAAGTTGTTGGCAACGTTTGTCTTGCTCTGACCATAAGCGATGGTGTAATATGGCATCACAGCCGAAGCCATATCTGTTCCTTCCTGAAGCTTGAACGCGCCTTCCACGAATGAGAACTTTTGCAGGTCGATGTTGTTGTTTGGATAGACAGCATATTTGCCTCGTCCGAAATGAGCATCTCGTCCGCTTTCGCCAGGACCGCCTCCAGGCCAGTGCTTCACCATAGCATTGACACTGTTCTTGCCCCATGCACCATAGAGAGCATCCTCGCCCCTTGAAGTCTGGAATGCGTCACAATAAGCCACAGCCATGTCTCTCACGAGCTGAGGATCCTCTCCGTATGTGCCATTGAATCTCATCCAGCGTGGGTCGGTGGCAATGTCAATCTGCGGAGAGAGTGATGTGGCAAAGCCCAGTGCTCGGTATTCGGTCGAAGCTATCTCTCCGAAGCGGTGCATTATGTTTGGGTCAAATGTAGCGCCCATACCCAGTTCGTTTGGCCACATTGATATGGCACCACCGCCGCCAGCATTGAACTCAGCGTTGTTGTCGGCCGAATGGCGCGGGTCGCTTGAGTTGTTGGCAGGTATTCCAAGCCCGAGGCTTTCTGCAAAAGCCTGTGCGTTGTTGTTCCACCTTGCGGCAATCTCAGGACTCTCGACCGTGGTGATGAGAATATGGCGCAAGCAGTCGTCATGCATGAATTTCTTCTGTGTGTCGGTAAGTTCTGCCGACTTTATCGCCTGGTGGTTGCTGTAGAGCATCAGTCCCGCAATCTCATGTAACTGCATCTTCCCGGCAAGGTCTTTTGCTCTTTCCTGTGGAGACAGGCGCCAGTCTTCGTATCGATCGACAACTCCGTTCTTGTTGAGGTCCTTGAAAGCCTTATCCTTGTCGATGATTATCGAAACGCCGGAATTGGGTGAATAGCCAAGGTCAGGTCCGTTCTGATGAACAAGTGTATATCCGTCAAAAGCCTCTTCCTGTGGACTGTTGTTGCAAGAAACGGCTATTGCCGTAAAGGCTGGCAGCAGCATCAGTTTTTTCAAATTTGATAAAAGATATGTTTTCATACTTATTGAGATTTGTTAAGCAATCATTTGTGCAAATTTAGTGCAAATTATGTTAATGTACAAACTTTTGTTGATAAGAATGCCCTTTTTAATGAATATTGACATCGTTTGAATAATATCGACTGTGAAAAATTTGGAAAAGATAATATAATCCAATATATTTGCACTCGAAAAACTAATTATTTATAGGTTTATATCGTTATGAAAAAAATGTATTACATGATGCTCGTTTTTGTAGCATCGCTGATGATGACTGCCTGTGTTGATGACGATGTGGAACGTTCAATCAATCTCTCAGGCTCGTGGAGGGGAAACCTCAATATGTATTATGGTATTGAAGACCGCTATGGCTACTACCATGAGTTTGATGCCTACAAGTCGGAAATAGTATTTTATCCCGATTATGATTATGCTACCCATGGCTATGGCAAGCAGGTCGATTGGTATGATGATGGTCCTTACGAGAGACAATACTACCGTTTTATGTGGGAAATTGTCAATGGCGTGATTTATCTCGACTATCCTCACGACCCGGAGCTTGATACGGCTATCTATGACTACCACATGGATTATGACTATTTTACGGGTTATTTCGACGGTTCTAATTTCAAGTTCCGTCTTTACAAGATTGCCAACTATTACGACTGGTCTTGCTATCATGACGACTATATGTATTGGGAACAACCTTGGTTGTACAACTCTCGTTCGGGCGATGCTCAATCCGACGGTTTCCAAGTTGTCAAGCGCGGACAGCGCAGTGTGGATTGATATGTCTCAATTTTTTATACATTATGTATCAATACTGCTATTTTTCGTGAAAAATCCTTTGTGGATTCTAAGATAAATAGTATATTTGCGTCGAAAATAGAGCATGAGCAATATGGGAAACAGAATGGAGTGGAACAAGTTGCTTTCCACATTACGATTCGGTCAAGAGCATCTGAGAGATCGTGGTCAGCACGCCAGGACAGAGTTCCAGCGTGACTATGACCGTCTGGTTTTCTCTTCTCCTTTCCGTCGCCTCCAGAACAAGACTCAGGTCTTCCCGCTTCCTGGCAGTGTGTTCGTGCACAACAGATTGACCCATAGTCTTGAGGTGGCTTGTGTCGGCAGGTCATTGGCCAACAATGCCGCCGTGGCTCTGTCTGAAAAGTATAAGGATGAGCCTTGGATTTCGAAGCTGCACAGTCTCGACGACATCGTGGCAACGGCTTGCTTGGCTCATGACTTGGGCAATCCTCCTTTCGGACATAGCGGAGAACGTGCCATATCGACCTATTTCAGCGAAGGTAACGGCTTGAAGTTAAAGCCTATGCTCAATCAGCAGCAATGGTGCGATTTCATCCATTTCGAGGGCAATGCCAATGCTTTGCGACTGCTCAGCCATCAGTTCAACGGCCGCCGTCCTGGAGGCTTTGCACTCACCTATTCGACTTTGGCTTCAATCATCAAGTACCCTTATCCTTCGACATCTGCAACCAAAAAGCCAAAGTTCGGCTATTTTGAGTCTGAGACCGAGGCGTTCAATAAGCTGACTCAGGAACTTGGCATAATCGAGATCGATCCTGAGCTTCATAAGTTTGCACGCCACCCGCTTGTCTTTCTCGTCGAGGCTGCCGACGACATCTGCTATCAGGTCATGGATATCGAGGATGCCCACCGTCTGAAGCTCCTCACTCAAGCCGAGACTCAGGAACTTCTGCTTGGCTTCTTCGAAGGTGAGACCCGCGATAAGATTACTCGAGGTCTGAAGTATGTGAGCGATGCTAACGAGCAGATAGCCTATCTCCGCAGTCGTGTTATTGGATTGCTTGTCTATGAGTGTTCCGAGGCATTCATCTCTCATGAGGACGAGATTCTCGAAGGCAGGTTCATGACTCCTCTTATCGACCTGATTTCCGATGTGCCAAAACAGGCTTATGCGCGTTGCTCGAAAGTGGCAGTAGGCAAGATCTACAACTCGTCAGATGTCGTCGATATCGAGGTGGCTGGTCACCAGATCATCTCTGTTCTTCTCGACAAACTGCTCGAGGCTGTAATCAACCCTCAGAAATCCTATTCGAAACTACTGCTCGACCGTATTCCTGAGCAATATGAGACAAATCATGAGTCGGCTTATGTGCGCATATTGTCGATATTGGATTATATCAGTGGCATGACCGATGTCTATGCTCTTGATCTTTACCGCAAGATCTATGGCATGAGCTTGCCGTCATTATGATCTGCTAAGACTGAACAACTGAAAACATTACATACTAATACAAATATCAATAAATACTGTTTCTATGGAAAAAACATGGCGTTGGTTTGGCAAGAAGGATCCGATCACACTTCAGATGCTTCGCCAGATTGGTGTTGAAGGCATTGTAACTGCTCTTCACGAGGTAAAGAACGGTGATGTCTGGACTTACGAGGCAATCATGGACCTCAAGAACTATATTGAGGCTGCAGGTCTCCGCTGGAGCGTTGTTGAAAGCCTTCCAGTGATGGAGTCTATCAAGTATGGCGGTCCCGACCGCGATGAGCTGATCGAGAAGTACAAGATCAGTCTTGCAAACCTTGGCAAGGCTGGCGTGAAGACAATCTGCTACAACTTCATGCCTGTGCTCGACTGGGCACGTACCGATCTCTATCACGCTTGGGCAGATGGCGGCTCCTCGCTCTATTTCGACAAGGTGGAGTTCTGCTATTTCGAACGTTACATCCTCAAGCGAGAAGGTGCAGAGAAGGATTATACCGACGAAGAGAATGCAAAGGCCGACGAGAAGTCTAAGCACATGACAAAGGAGGACAACGACCGCATGGTAGAGAACATCATCATCAAGACTCAGGGCTTCGTCAATGGCAATATCTCTGAGGAGGACTTCGATCCAGTCGGCAAGTTCCGCTCTCTCCTCGCTCTATATAAGGATATCGACCGCGATGCTCTGCGCGAGAATATGCGTTACTTCCTCGCTGCTATCATGCCAACATGCGATGAGTGGGGCATGAATATGTGCGTCCATCCTGACGACCCTCCTATGCAGCTCCTCGGTCTTCCTCGTATCGTAACCTGTGACGAGGATATCGAATGGTTCCTCAATGCTGTCGATAATCCACACAACGGACTTACCTTCTGCTGCGGTTCGCTCTCTGCAGGTGCTCAGAACGATATCCCGGAACTTGCTCGCAAGTATGCTAAGCGCACTCACTTCGTTCACCTCCGTTCGACTAATGTCGAGCCAAACGGCAACTTCATCGAGGCAGATCACCTCGCTGGTCGTGCTAATCTTATCGAGGTATGCCGCATCTTCGAAGAGCAGAACCCAGGTCTCCCAATGCGTGTCGATCACGGCCGCTGTATCCTTGGCGATGAGAAAGGTTCGTTCAATGCAGGCTATTCTTTCCACGGACGTATGCTCGCCCTCGGCAAGATGGACGGCGTGATGGCTACCATCAAATATATGAATGCCAATAAGTGATTGTTCAATTTGAGCAAATACGAAAAGGCGCAGGACGAAACCTGCGCCTTTCTTATTATCTGACGATAGCATTACGGCAATTACCAGTGTGAGTCGATTTCAATGCTCGCCTTTATGCCTATTTCTTCCATTTTCAATCCGATGAAACTACCGAAGACTCCCACATTGAAATAGTTGTTGCCCATGCCGAATCCCAGCTCTGTATAAGCATTCTTGCCTTCCGACCAGAGGTTACTCAGATAGATGCGTTCTTTGATCACATACTTCGATATCGGTTTGGCCTTATGCAGTATTAGGAATGGAGATTCGAACATGAAATGAGACTGAATATATGTCGGGGTAGAGTTATACCAATAGTCGTCCATCAGCGTGAACACTCCGCCTATATGATCGTTCCATGTCGAAGGGAAGGTGCTTCGTGCAAAGAATGCATAGTTGATGAAGTATTCGCCTTTCTGGCGGAAGAACGAACCCATTCCTGCATGATAAGACAACGTGCGCATGGCATCGAGTTTGATGGTTTGCTGTATGTCAAATTCTATTCTGCCGAAGTCACTTGTCGAACCAAAGACATGTTTAAGTCCACGGGCTGCCTCAAACGAGAAAGTAGGGCAGTAGCTGGCAATATATAGCTTCTGGTTGTTCTGATAGTGGTAGTATTGTCTTGGTGTCCACGTGAGCCTGAAATATGGCATAAAGTCGGCATAATGATCCTTTACCAACTCGTCGGTGTTGCTCACGGCTCGCGATCCATGCTTCACAGGGTCGCGGTAGTTATAGTTGACTCCTGTGTATGCCATGAGTCCGTTCAGTAGTTCGTAGCTATGTTCAAAGGTAAATACATGGCGGTTATAATAATCAATGCCAAGGTCTTTGAATGTCAGTTTACTGGTGTCCGACAATACCTCATTGATCTTGTCTTTGAATTTCGACGAGAAACCGCTCTGCTTCTTGGCGACGGCTATTTTTATGCCTCCACGTTTCCTCGGGTTGTATATGCGCTCATACGATATGTCATATCGTAGTTCTTTCATGCCAAAGCTGTATCCGGCATCAAACTTGGTGACGAAACTCTGTCCGGTGTTCGACGTATGCGAGAACCTTAGTCTCTGTCTGAACGAGAAGCCATCGATCTTGTCATAGCTGAACGAGGCAGGGTCGAGAGGCCCATAAATCTTCATGTTTGTGCCGAAAGCATTTATATTGCTCGAGCCGACCAGCATCTCTGGTAGTCGTTTTAAGAGATTCTTCTTTTTTGCCTTGGTATTGGTAGTCGTTGATAGCAGAGAGTCTTCTTCTTCGCTCAGTGCCAAAGGTCTGATGTCGTCAATGTTGATAGCATCATATTTCTTGTCGTAGATGTCTGTGAGGTCGAGTTTTTCTCTTAGACGATGTCTCCTGGTCTTGAATCTGAGTTCTTCGACTTCAAGATAACTGTCAAATTCATTCACTCCCTTGTTGCCACCATAGTTATAACTTATCGAAGCATGACTCTGTTTGGGTCTGATGGTATTGGTTTGTTTGTTCAGCTCGAATGTCATATAGAAATCCACCTTGCCGAAATCTACTCTTCCCGCAAACATCATTGCTTTGACAATGTTGTCTTGCCCTACCTTGATATATCCTGTCCCTAATGTATGATGCTCGTGCTTGGGCGCAAAATGTATGACATAGATAACGCCGTCGTTGCTGGCTAAAGTATCGATTTCCTGCTGAAATGTATATTTGTCAAATCCTTCGTCGGTAAAAGGAAGAACAAATGTCTTCAGCTCGCTTGACTTGCCAAACGAATAGATAGGCAACAGCAGCTGGAACGATTCTCTGAGATATTTCGATCCGCGTTTATAGTTGGTTCGCAATGCCATTGGGATGAATTGCACCTGACATGGATTCTGGTAGTTGATTTTATATACCGATTCGAATGCCGTTACTCGGTCTTTGTGTCCTTCGAATGGCATGAGGTTGACGAGGTATTTTCCTGTCTTGGTGATACGCAGATTTCTCGACGTGCCTTTGACATACAGCCTTGCCGATAGATAATCAACAATACTGTCTTCCTGGTAGTTCATGCTTTGGCTGATCGACACAAGTAGGCTGTCGAGTGTCGGGTTGCCTGTGTTAAGGTTATGGGTATGGGTCTTAGCCACAGACACTTGTGTCATGGCCGACATGCAGATGAGTATGGCAAATAGCAGTCGTTTCACTTATTCTCGATATTTACTCTCGTTTTCGTCTTCAAGGATACTCAGATAGCTGTCGTATCTCGATTGGCTGATTCTGTGTTCTTTTAGCGCTTCGAGTACAGCACACCCTGGCTCGTGTGTGTGTGTGCAGTTGCCAAACCGGCAACCTTCCGAAATCCTGAATATCTCCTTAAAATAATGACTTGTTTCTTCTTTGCTGAATTCTATTGTTCCAAAGCCCTTGATGCCTGGGGTGTCTATCAGGTATCCCGCGTCTTTCTCAGCCGATAGTTCATACATCTCCGAGAATGTAGTGGTGTGCATGCCTTGGTCGTGGACATCGCTTAGTTGTGCTGTCTTGATGTGTAGGTCGGGTAGAATGGCATTGATAAACGATGACTTGCCTACGCCGCTATGTCCCGACAATAGGGTGATTTTGCCTTTTAGCATTTCGCGTATCTCGTCCATGCCATCTCCAGTGCTCACCGATATGAGCTTTACGTCATAGCCAATGTATCGGTATAGGTAGGCGAGGTTTTCGGCATATTGCAGTTCCTCGTGTGTGTAGAGATCCTTCTTGTTAATCACCAGCGTCACCGGTACACGATATGCTTCGGCTGTTGCAAGGAATCGGTCAATAAATGTGGTCGAGGTGACTGGGTGTGCTACAGTGATGATAAGGATGACATTGTCAAGATTCGAGGCAAGTATGTGTGCTTGTTTCGACAGGTTGCTTGCCCGTCTTATGATGTAGTTGCGTCGTTCTTCAATCTTGGTGATGAATGCGCTTCCGTCGTTGTTCGGCACTACTGTCACCCGGTCTCCCACAGCTACGGGATTGGTGGTGCGTATGCCTTTCAGTCGGAAGTTCCCTTTAACTTTACATGGCAAGATGGGTTGAGCTTCTTCGCCCAACCCTTCTTGGCGGTCAACCTTGACCATATACCAGCTGCCAGTATTTCTAATCACCAGCCCTGTCATCAGTTATACCGACATGATTTCTGTTTCTTTTGCAGCGTAGTGTGCGTCAAGTATCTTGATATACTTGTCGTGAAGCTTCTGCATGTCGTTTTCTGCGTCTTTCTCGACATCTTCAGGGAGTCCGTTCTTGATGTCTTTCTTGAGCATTTCTATTACGTCACGACGGATGTTGCGCACTGCAACCTTAGCGCTTTCTGCCTCCGACTTTGCTTGTTTGGCAAGCTGGCGACGGCGGTCTTCTGTCATCGGTGGAAGTCCAATTCGTATTATCTCGCCATTGTTCTCTGGTGTGATGCCAAGAGGTGAGTCGATGATGGCTTTCTCTATCACCTTGAGCATTGATTTCTCCCAGGGAGCAATCACGATGCTCTTGGCATCAGGGCATGAGCAGTTGGCTACCTGAGTAAGATCCATTGGCGAACCATAATAGTCGGCCTTGATGCCATCGAGCAGTTTTACCGTAGCTCGCCCTGCACGGATATGGTCAAATGTGTCTGAGAGATGGTCTGCGGTGCTTTGCATTTTTGCTTCAGCATCCTTGAGAGTTTTCTTTACGTCGATCATATTTATGTGGTTATTATTGTTTGTTATCCTTCATAAACCAGTGTGCCTATTCCATCGCCCTTCATGACCTTTAGCAGGTTGCCGTTCTTGTCCATGTTGAACACTATGATTGGCAGCTTGTTGTCACGACAGAGGGTAGTGGCAGTGAGATCCATGACCTTCAACCCCTTGTGATAGATCTCGTCGTAGGTTATCTTGTCAAACTTCGTTGCTGTAGGGTCTTTTTCTGGGTCGGCTGTATAGATGCCATCGACACGTGTGCCCTTGAGCATCACATCTGCCTCTATCTCTATGCCTCGCAGTGCCGAGCCGGTGTCGGTGGTAAAGTACGGGCAACCTGTGCCACCTGCAAGGATGGCTATCTCGCCTTTCTCCATCACTTCGATGGCTTTCCATTTGCTGTATTGCTCTCCTATAGGGAACATATTGACGGCTGTGAGAACGCGAGCCTTCTGGCCTATGCTGGTGAGTGCCGAACTGAGAGCCAAAGCGTTGATGGTAGTGGCAAGCATTCCCATCTGGTCGCCTTTCACACGGTCGAAGCCTTTGCCGGCACCGGTTAGTCCACGGAAGATATTGCCACCTCCAATCACGATGCCTATCTGCACTCCGAGTTCTGCTACTTCTTTGATTTGCTGCGCATATTCAGCAAGGCGCACCTCGTCGATGCCATATTGCTTGCTGCCCATGAGTGATTCTCCACTCAGTTTGAGGAGTATTCTCTTGTACATGTTTGTGTTTCTATTTATAATTTGCTGTATTCAATGTCAAAGGTATTGCCCAATTCAGGATTGCCTGTCTGAATGCCTTTCTTCAGCCATTTGCTGCGCTGTGCCGATGTGCCGTGGTTGAACGAGTCGGGTACGGTGTAGCCTCGTGCTTGCTTCTGCAGATAGTCGTCTCCGATTTTCTGTGCTGCTGCAATGGCTTCTTCGATGTCTCCATCTTCAAGCGAGTTGAACATCTTGTTGTCGTGATATGCCCATACTCCAGCAAAGAAGTCGGCTTGCAGCTCCAGACGTACGCTCAACTGGTTGCTTTCTTTTTCGCTCACTTGCGACTGGCGCTTATGCACCTGTGACAATGTGCCGAGCAGGTACTGCACGTGATGTCCTACTTCGTGTGCGATGACGTAGGCATAGGCAAAGTCTCCGTCAGCTCCTATGTTGCGCTTCATGTTCATAAAGAACGACAGGTCAATATATACGCTCTTGTCTGCCGAACAGTAGAAAGGTCCTGTCGATGAATTGGCAGCTCCACATCCCGACGATGTGCGGTCGTTGTATAGCACCAGACGCGGACATTCATAGGTGAGCCCATTCTGTGCAAATATCTCTGTCCATATATCTTCTGTACCGGCAAATACCTGCTTTGCGAAGGTGGCAAGTGCCTCTTCTTCTTCCGAAGGCTGGTATTCCGTTTCGGTATAGGCCGACTGACTGCCGCTGCTCACTAATCCTGAGTTGAGAACACTGCCGAGATCGAGTCCTCCTGAGCCCATCATCTTTATGACGAAGTAGCCGATCACTAATACTACGATGATGCCAAGGCAGCCGCAACCGCCTTTCTGGTTGCTGCCATTGCTGCCTTTCGACTTTCTGAAAAGACTGAATAAAGAGAAAAGCAGAGCGAGATTGTTCAATCCGCCACCCGAACCTCCAAAGCCCGAGGATCCTTGTCCTCTGCGGTCATCGATATTGCCACTTTCGCGGCGACCATTCATTCTCATATACTACAATTATTCTACTTGTTATATCTATGAGGGCAAAGATAGATATTATTTTTGGCGTAGCCAAATTTTGTGATAATATTTTAAACAAAAAGACCACAACAGTTACCTGCTGTGGTCCTTTTTAGTATTGAAGTGCTTTTCTGAAATCATTTATTTCTTTGCAGAGTAGCTGATCTTCAAAGTCTGTGCCTTACGAAGTTGTGTCTTGAGTTCGGTAACGATACCCATCTTGGTATCCTTGTCGATCTTCAACGACACCTGCATCTTTGGCTGGTCTGCTTCCTTCATCGACTGGCGTGCCTGTGTCATCTTTGGCACTACGTTCTCGAGTTCGAGGAAGTCGTCGTTAAATTGAATGCGGCTTTCAACACCATACTTCTTGTCCTTTGGACGACCCACCAGAACGGTAGTCACCAAAGACTTGTTCTCAAGTTTCACCACCTGGTCAGCACGTGGAGTGTTGACATATACGAGAGGGTTGTCTTCACGCATGTGTGTGATACACATAAAGAAGAACAGGATTGAGAACACCAAGTCAGGAAGAGATGAGGTGTTCAACTCAGGCATTCCTCTTTTTTCGCCTTTATTAAATTTACTCATGATAATTCCTCCTTATTAGTATTTAGCGTTAGCCTCTGAAATGTTCATTGGATAGTAATCCTTGATAGCTTGTATCTGGTCATTATCCAACTCTTCTTCACTGTAGTTCTTGCCAAACTTTTCCTTAGCCAATTCCTGACGCAATTCATTGTATGCTGCTACGAGCTCGTTCTGTACCTTGATGTACATTTCGTAGCTTGTACCATAGTCTGACTGCAATGAGATTACGTGCTGCTTTGTTGTCTTTGTGTCCTGACCAAAAAGTCTTGCAAGTTCTGGATTCTTCTCAGGGTTTACTACATGGAGCTCTGGACCACGGTCACCGGCAAATTCGCCAGTAGCAGTGATGAAGGCCTTAGCCTTCTCGCGGAGATCCTTGACGTCCGACTGGTTATCGCCGACCATGAGGTCGTTGTTTGCGTTAACAAGTACGTTGAGGATGTTGCGCTTCTTGATTTCCATGTCTGTCTGCTCCTCTGTCCAACGTGGGAGGAGACGAGTCAAACCTTCATCAGTATCCATAGATGTGACCACGAGGAAGAAGATAAGCAATGTGAATGCCAAGTCGGCACTTGAAGACGAGTTGATGCTCGGTGCTTTTCTTTTCTTTCTTGCCATAGGTCAAATCTTATTTCTTAATCAAATTCTTGATACCACCAGCTACAATGAGAACAACTGTTGCACCTACGAGGAATACGATAGCGTTAATCCACATATCTACAACCTTCATCTCTGTGTCAGTAAATGTCTGTGTCTCACCATTTACAACGCGTGAGAAACCTTCAGCGCTGCTGATGAAATAACATACTGCGAGAACAGCGAAGAATGCAAGGATTGTTACGAGCGACATGATGGCGCCCTTGGCATCTTGCTGTAAATTGGTAATGAATGTCTTCACTGCGAAGATAATCAGGGCAGCTACACCGAAAACGATGATGCCGATTGTCCACCAGAGGTAGAGGTCGGTATTTGCCCATGTACTCTGAACACCACCAGTAGTTGTAAGTTCCTCAACCTGCTCACCTGCAAAGAACATGATGGTGAGGAGGATAGAAACGCCCGCCAGGATCCAGAGCACTATGCTTGAAATTGAAAAATTCTTCATAATACTCTTTTACTTTACTACTAGTTATTACTTCTTAAGAGTGAACTTGATGATAGAGTCTGTGAGCTTGATAGAAGCATCTTCCATGTCGCTAACGATACCTTCAACCTTAGAGAGGAGGTAGTTGTAGAATACCTGGAGAATGAGGGCTACGATGATACCACCGATAGTAGTGATAAGAGCCACCTTCATACCTGATGCAACGACTGTTGGAGAGATATCACCAGCCTTTACGATATCGTCGAATGCCTGTACCATACCTACTGCAGTACCAAGGAATCCGAGTGATGGAGCAGCTGCGATAAAGAGTGTGATCCAAGAAAGGTTCTTCTCGAGGTAACCAGCCTGAAGTGCACCATAAGAAGTGATGTCCTTGTCGATCTTGTCAAGATCCTGACCCTTCTGAAGGTCAACGAGTGCCTGTGCATAGATTGCAGCGATAGGACCACGAGTCTTCTTTGCGATCTCGAGAGCCTCGTCAACGTTGCCAGCCTCAAGAGCCTCTTCTACTGAAGAAACGAGCTTGTCTGTGTTAACCTCAGCAAGGTTCAAGTAGATGATACGCTCGATAACGAATGCCATACCAAGGATGAGGGCAAGGGCTACACATGCCATGAAGCCAGGACCACCATCGATGAAGTATGTCTTAAGTACATGGTGGAAGCTTGCAGATTCTACTGCCTCTTCAGCCTCCTGAGCAAATACTGGAGCAACCATAGCGATTGAAGCCAGTGTCAAGAAAAACTTTTTCATTGAGTTTGTGTTTTTAAATTGTTAAATAAAATAGGGTTTGTAAATAATGTTACTAAATGTTTCTATCCGCAAAGTAAGTGATTTTTTCAATATGATGAACTTTTTTCTGCTCTTTTATCAAAATAATCGTCTTTTTTTGCAGTTTTTGTCTCCTTTTGCCTATACTCCATGAAAATTCATGAGCTTTTCGGCATTGTCGGTTGTGACTCTTGCCACTTCGTCAACTTCCTTGCCGAGCGCGGTTGCTATGTATTCTGCCACACAAACGGTCAGTGCTGGCTGGTTGCGTTTGCCTCTGTGGGGCATTGGTGCAAGGTATGGCGAGTCGGTTTCGAGAACTATATGCTCAAGCCCAAAATGGTTCACTATTGAAATGCGGTCGCTTTTCTTGTATGTCACCGTTCCTCCGATGCCTAACAAGAAGTGCCCCATCTCCATGGCTGCTTCGGCTTGCTCGATGGTGCCGCTATAGCAGTGCAGTATGCCTCGCACTCGTTTGCCGCTATGTCCTGCTCTATTGTTGATATCGCGCAGTATGTCCAAGAACTCTGTCATGGCTTCTCTGATGTGGAGCAACACTGGCAGGTCGTATTCCATGGCAAGGAGAATCTGTCTTTTCAGCACAGTCTTCTGCTCTTCCAGCCGTGTCTTGTCCCAATATAGGTCGAGGCCAATTTCTCCCACAGCTATCACTCTGTCGTGGTCTCCTCTCAGCAATGCCTCCATCTCCGCAAGCTGTGCCTCAATGTCTGGCGCCATGTTCTCGGGGTGGATGCCTATTGTCGGAAACAGTACTCCACGATGACTGTCGCACAACGCCTTGATGTGTGGGTATTCTTCGTTGTCACAACACGCCATCACCATCTTGCCGACACCTGCTTCAACAGCGTTGCTGATCACCTGCTCTGCGTCTCCGGCATATTGCTCGTCTGTCAGGTGGCAGTGAGTATCTATTATCATATCAGAATTCCAGTGAGTTCTGCATCTTCTCGGCCTTCAGCTTCGCTTTCTCGCTGTCACGGAAGTAGTATATCAGTCCAAAAGACTTGCATTTCTCTATCTTCTCGGCGAAAGGCAGTTCTTCGAAGGTCTGTTCTACCTGATTCCAGATGTCGAGGATTATGTCATCGACAGCCGGACGCATATTGGTAATATCCTCGAGTGTGTGCGACACGTTGTCACGATACATCCTTATGCTGAACAGATGGTCGGCAAAGATGTCGTAATGTACCTTGACCTTGGCTATTGTCGGGTTATATACAGGCACGCCTCCTTTCATGATGCGGGCTTGTTCCCCCTTGATGATCTTCTCGCCCCAATCCAGGATATTCTGCTCGTTGCTGAGATCGGGTACAGTGTTGCTTGCAGGGTCGAGTCCGTAGCCGGTCTTGATTTCTTTCTTCAGTTCGCCTCTCAGTATCGAGAGGTTCATCACCTGGATGAAGTGCGAGATATACATCTTGGCATTCTGGGTCTCTACCTTGAATGTCTTGTTCAGTTTGATGAATGCGTCGTAGTTTTGTTGGTACATTTTCTGCGCCTTCTGGAACTTGCTGAGCACCGACGCCACTTCCTGTGCAATGCGCAGGCTGATTACGGGCATGTCATTATGCTTCACACCTCCCATTTCGGTGATGCGTTTCATTGCGGCAATTCGCGACAGGTCTGTGTTGGGTAAACGGCGGTATGGCATCTTATATGTTTCTGTTTTCAAGTTTTGAAGCCAAAGCCTTGAGCAATGTGAGTCGCTCATCGGCCACACTGATAGCCGAAAGGTCCTGCATGGCTTTATTGTGATAATAAGCTATCTTTTTGCGACACATTTCCTCGGCTTTTGTCTCAATATAGAAGGCCTTGATTGCGTCAATCTTTTCCTGCTCGCTCATACCTGCGCATTCAGGTATCTGGGCACGTCTCTCAGCGGTGATTCGCAGATATGTCTTTTTGTCGCATAGGATGTCTCCTCCGATGCGCTTGCCAAATGTCTTTGGGTCGCCCCAGCAATCGAGCCAGTCGTCTTGCAGCTGGAATGCCAGTCCTATGTTGATGCCGAACCTGTATAGTATCTCGCTGTCGCTCTCCGGGGCATTGCCTATGATGGCTCCCATTTTCAGGGCACATCCCAGCAGGACCGAAGTCTTCAGTCTGATCATCTCTATGTATTCTTCCTCTGTCACGTCGTTGCGTGTCTCGAATTCCATATCGAGCTGCTGCCCTTCGCCTATTTCTATAGTCGTGCGCGTAAACAAATCCAATATTGGGCGCAGCTTGTCGTCACAGGTCTTGCATATATGCTCAAAAGCCATCGACAGCATCGCGTCACCCGAGAGGATGGCGGTGTTGTCGTTCCACTTGACATGCACTGTAGGGCGTCCGCGGCGGTCAGGTGCCTTGTCCATCACGTCGTCGTGCAATAATGTGAAGTTGTGGTATATTTCAAGTCCCAATGCAGGAGCAATGGCAGGAGTGATGTCGTCGGCAAAAAGGTTGGTTGCCATGAGCACCAATGTTGGGCGCACGCGTTTGCCGCCCGATTCCAATGTATAGCGCACAGGATCAAAGAGGCGAGGCGCATTGTTCGAATATTCTATGGCTTCGATGCCATCCTGAATTATCTTTGAGAGTTCGGCTTGAGAATACATATTTTTAAAAGTAAGGAGATTGCCCTTGCAAGACAATCTCCTATTATTTTTTTGTTAATTTTTTGTATCCATATTACTGGAGACGGAAAGTAACAGGGAGCACGTACTTTACACGCACTGGTTTGCCACGCTGCTTGCCTGGCTTCCACTTAGGCATTGCACTTACTACGCGCTTTGCTTCCTTGGTGAGGTCTTCTGATGGAGAACGCATTTCCTGGATGTCAGTTACCGAACCGTCCTTCTCAACGACGAACGAAAGGGTTACACGACCCTGGATGCCGTTCTCTGCAGCGAATGCAGGATACTTGAGGTTCTTCTTGATAAACTGCATGAGGGCAGCCTCTCCGCCAGGGAATTCCGGCTGTTGCTCAACGACGGTGAAGATTGTGTTTGCATCAGCATCTTCTTCCTCTTCTGGAGCTTCTGCTGTAAGGTCCACGATTTCTACTACTGTGTTGGCATCATCTTCTGCACTCTGCATGTCGATTTCTTCGATTTCGACATCATCCTCAACGACTGTCAACTGCTCAATGACATCAGGCATTGGCGGTGGTGGCGGTGGAGGTGGGGTGTTATTCTGCACGGTCATCACGATCTCTTCCTCTTCTTCGTCGATCGCACTCTGTATTCCGAGTGTGCTGCGGCGGGTTGTGGTGTTTGTCCACTCAAGGGCAATGAAGAGAATCGCAAGAATTCCGACGAGTCCTGAAAGCACGTATGTGCTCTTTCGGGTCTCAAGGTTTACTTTCGGGTCTTTCTTGATTTCCATTGTTTTGTTAGACTGTTTAATTGGTTAAATGTGTTGCAAATGTAATGCTTTTTTTCTAATGACATAATAAATGTCCTAAAAAAATGGGCGTTTTGACCTAAAAAATTGCTTTTTTCGATAAAATGAGGTACTTTTGCAACAAAAATGAGCGCAAAATAATGGGCAACCTTCATATCGCGTGTATTGCTGTATGGGCAATCATGCTGCATACAGTCTCCTGTATTCAGGCCGTTGCTCAAGAGGTCGGTCAATATGGCTTTCTTGAGATCCCTGTCTCGCCGCGTGCGTCGGCTTTGGGCGGTAGTGCCATATCTGTGGTCGAGCCCGAAGTGGCTTTGGTCGATCAGAACCCTGCTCTCCTTTGCCGCGAGATGGCTGGTCAGCTTTCTCTCTCATATATTAATTATGTGTCGGGAGTCAATCTTGGCTATGCGTCTTTTTCAGGCAGGTTCTTCTCTGAAGGTGCTTGGGCCGGTTCTGCCCGTTATGTCGATTATGGCAGTTTCGATGGCTACGACCAGAATGGCGTTTCTACTGGCAGTTTCTCTGCCAAGGACATTGTATTAGGCGGCAGCGTCGGCTATCCCCTCAACGGCAGGTGGAACATTGGAGCGACTATCCGTGCCATCTATTCTCATTATGACATCTATTCGGCTTTCGCCTTGGGTGTCGATGTGGGGGTCAACTGGTATGACGAGGTTGCGGGTTGCAGTTTCTCGGCCGTGGTGACCAATCTCGGAGGTCAGCTCAAGAGCTTCGACGACCGCTATCAGCATCTGCCCACTCAGGCTGCTGTCGCTTATAGCAAGGAGGTCGAGCATCTTCCGGTATGTGTCTCATTGTCGGCTGTCAATCTCTTCGACTGGGATATCGACTTCAAGCGTCATTTTGTGGTCGGTGCCGAATGGATCATCTCCGACAGCCTCTATTTCGCTGCAGGCTACAACTTCTCGCATTTTTCGGTGGGAGGAGGCTTCCACTATCGGAAATGGAACTTTCAGCTGTCCTATGCCCGATATCATAGCCTCAGCGGCTCGCTCAATTTCGGGTTGAGCTATTCTATTTAGTCTATTTGCAATACATATTAAATAATAAATCTATGAAGATTACAGTTGCTATCGATGGTCACTCTTCATGTGGCAAGAGTACCATGGCAAAGGAATTGGCCCGTCAGCTCTCTTATGTATATGTCGATACCGGGGCGATGTACCGTGCCGTGACTCTCTATGCCTTGCGTCATGGCATGATGGACGATACCACTAAGCAGATCGACCAAGATGCCTTGAAACAGCAGATTGGCAATATCCGGATTACACAGGTTGTCAATGCTGAAGGCAAGGTCGAAACTTTCCTCAACGGCGAATGTGTCGAGGGCGAGATACGTCAGATGCGTGTCAGCTCTTGTGTCAGCCCTATTGCTGCTCTTGGTTTCGTGCGCCGGCATCTCGTTTCATGCCAGCAGGCAATGGGCAAGGATGGAGGTGTGGTCATGGATGGTCGCGATATCGGCACTGTGGTTTTCCCTGATGCACAGCTGAAAGTCTTTGTCACTGCTTCAGATGAGGTGCGTGCTCAGCGTCGTCTTGCCGAGTTGCGCAGCAATGGCGACCGGGATATCACTTTCGACGAGGTGCTGCAGAATGTCCGCGAACGCGACTATATCGACTCTCATCGCGAAGTAAGCCCTTTGCGCAAGGCCGATGATGCCCGTCTGCTCGATAACTCCGATCTTACCATTGCGCAGCAGAACGAGATACTGCTCTCGTGGGCTCGCGAGAAAATCCAGTGATTACGCTATGTTGGTCGAAGTAGATAAGGAATCGGGTTTTTGCCCGGGTGTGGTGTCGGCAATCAACAAGGCCGAAAGCCATCTCAAGGAGGCAGGCAGGCTATATTGCCTTGGCGACATCGTCCACAACAGTCAGGAGGTCTGTCGCCTCGAAGGGCTTGGTCTCTCTACTATCGGTTCTTCCGAGCTCAAAGACTTGCACGATACAATAGTGTTGCTTCGTGCACATGGCGAGCCTCCCGAGACATACCGCCTTGCCGAGCGCAACAATATCCAGATCATCGATGCTACTTGTCCTGTGGTGCTCCAGCTGCAACGCAAGATACGCAACCTCTATGAGGCCGAAGGCTCGTTGGTACAGATTGTGATATTTGGCAAGATTGGACATGCCGAGGTCAATGGGCTTGTGGGACAGACTTTGGGCTCTGCCATCGTGATCGAGCATCTTGAAGATCTCCATAAGATCGATTTCACGCGCCCTGTGCGTCTCTTTTCCCAGACCACCATGCCTGTCGATAAGTTCCGCACTCTTGCCCAGACCATTGAGAGCCGCATGATACATCCTGCCGATTTCAAGTCGTTCGATACCATCTGCCGTCAGGTGGCCAACCGTATCCCTCACATGAAGCAGTTTGCGGCGGTTCACGATGTCATCCTCTTGGTTAGCGGTACAAAGAGCAGCAATGGCAAGGCTTTGTTCGAGGTCTGTCGCAGTGTCAACCCTCGCAGCTATTTCATCTCACATCCCGATGACGTGACCGACGAGATGCTGCAGGGAGCCCGGAGTGTCGGCATTTGTGGCGCGACATCCACTCCTCGCTGGCAGATGGAGGAGGTATATGAGAAACTTATCCAGAAAGATAACTTATAAAAAACAAAGTGTTATGGAGGTTAAAACAATTGGTATTCTCACATCAGGTGGCGATGCCCCTGGTATGAACGCCGCTATTCGTGCGGTGACTCGTTCGGCAATCTTTGCCGGTATGAAAGTTTTTGGTATCTACCGTGGCTATCAGGGACTCATCGAAGACCAGATCGAGGAGTTCAAGACTCAGAACGTCAGCAACATCATCTCTCGCGGTGGTACTATCCTCAAGACAGCTCGTTCTGCCGATTTCAAGACTCCTGAGGGCCGCAAGCTCGCCTACGAAAATATGCAGAAGCATGGCATCGATGCGCTTGTCGTGATTGGTGGCGATGGTTCTATCACTGGTGCAAGCATTCTCGCTCGCGAGTACGATGTGCCTATTGT